>Ga0210402_10000208_pt1 | contig 68818 bp, 69 predicted proteins | sample IncBWC7MmetaG_FD_161055 | JGI IMG/M metagenome (GOLD analysis project Ga0210402, IMG submission 161055) | Forest soil microbial communities from Barre Woods Harvard Forest LTER site, Petersham, Massachusetts, United States - Inc-BW-C-7-M | ecosystem: Environmental > Terrestrial > Soil >...
GAATGAGGCCGAATGACCGAGACATTGACATTGCCAACGCACGCTGACGCACGCCGCGGCGCGCGCATCCCGGTGGCGGTTCTCGGCGCGACAGGCTCCGTCGGGCAGCGATTCGTCCAACTCCTCGAAGGGCACCCCTGGTTCCGTCTCGCGGAAGTCGTCGCATCGGAGCGCAGCGCGGGTCGATCGTACGGCGATGCCGCGGACTGGCGCCTCGATACACTGCTTCCCGCGAGCGCTGCATCACTCGAGGTCAAGCCGCTCGGTGCCGAGCTCGAGTCGCGGCTCGTCTTCTCCGGTCTCGACTCTTCCGTGGCCGGCGAGGCGGAGGATGATTACGCGAACCGCGGCGTCGTCGTCGTCACCAACTCCCGCAACCACCGGATGGACGCCGATGTCCCGCTGCTAATCCCGGAGATCAATGCCGAGCACCTCGGCGCGATCGATCGCCAGAGGAAGCGCCGCGGCAGCAACGGCTACATCGTCACGAACCCGAACTGCTCCACGATCGGGCTGGCCATGGCCATCGCGCCTATCGAGCGCCGCTTCGGCATCGATCAGCTTCATGTCACCACCATGCAGGCCATCTCCGGAGCCGGTTACGCTGGCGTTTCGTCGTACGCCATCCTTGATAATGTGATCCCTTTCATCGGAGGCGGTGAAGAGGAGAAGATCGAGACCGAACCGCGCAAGATCCTCGGCCGCTGGGAGAGCGAGCGCTTTATCGATGCTCCGTTCCGCATCTCCGCCCAGGTCAACCGCGTCCCGACGATCGACGGCCATCTGATGACGATCTCGCTCAAACTGCGCGACGGCGGCGCGGACCTCGACGCGATTCGCGATGCCATCCGCTCGTTTACCGGCGAGCCACAGCGCCTCGGTCTCCCCTCCGCGCCGAAACAACCCGTTCACTACGCGGACGAACAGGACCGCCCCCAACCGCGACTCGACCGCGACCGCGAAGACGGCATGGCTGTCACCGTCGGCCGCCTCCGCCCGTGCCCCCTGCTCGACATCCGCATGGTCGCCCTCGTGCACAACACCATTCGCGGCGCCGCGGGAGCCGCACTATTGAATGCGGAGCTGCTCGAGGCGAGGGGGATGCTGTGATCGTCGTCAAATTCGGGGGCACCTCGGTTGGCGACGCCGAACGCGTGGCCAACGCCATCGACATCGTCGCCGAACGCCGTCACCTCAATCCGATCATCGTCGTCTCCGCGCTCTCGGGAGTGACCAACGACCTCGTCGCCGCCGCCGACGCGGCGTGTGCCGGTGACGGACAGCGGGTCAAAGACATCGTCGCTCGCGTCCGCCAGCGGCATGAAGACGTGGCCATGCGTCTCGTGCAGCAGAAATTCGATTTCTTCGACGCCTTCGTCAAACGGCTCAGCAAACAGATCGAGGAGATCCACACCATCCTGCAAGGGGTCACGCTGCTGCGCGAGGTCACGAAGCGGGGACACGACAAGATCGTCTCCATCGGCGAGAAGCTTTCCTCCGTCCTCTTCGCCTATTCGATGATGATGCGGGAGCTGCCCAGCGAGCACGTCGAATCCGAAGAGGTGATCTGGACGAATGACCACTTCGGGGGCGCTACGCCGCGGATGGATCTCACCTCCGAGGCCGCGCGGAAGACCCTGCTGCCGATCGTGGAGCGGAACCACATCCCGGTCATGGGCGGATTCATCGGACGGACTGCCGGCGGCGCCACGACCACACTCGGCCGCAATGGCTCCGACTACAGCGCCGCCATCGTTGCCGCCGCCGTCGGCGCGGACGAGGTGCAGATCTGGACGGATGTCGACGGTTTGCTCACCTGCGACCCGCGCTTCGTGCCATCCGCGCGCGTGATCGACCACCTCTCGCACGAGGAAGCGGCCGAGCTGGCCTCGTTCGGCGCGAAGTTGCACCCGCGCACGCTGGAGCCGGCCATCGAAGCCGGCATCCCGGTTCGTATTCTCAACACACAGAATCCCGCCTCGCCCGGCACGCTGATCACGCGCGAGGGGACGGCCCGCGCCACCGGCCCACGCTCCGTGGCGCGCAAGCGCAACGTCACGGTGGTGCACATGACCTCGAACAAGATGCTCGGAGCGCACGGGTTCCTGGCGCGCCTTTTTCACGAATTCGAAGAGCTGAGGATCTCGGTCGACCTCATCGCCACGTCCGAAGTGTCGGTTTCCGTGACGGTTGACGAGCGGCACAACATGGAGCAGCTCCAGGAACGGCTTCGCGGCGTCGCCGACGTCGAGATCATCGACGGCCAATGCATCATCGCCATCGTCGGACGTAACCTGCTTGCGGATGCGCTTGTCGGCGCGCGCGTTTTCGAGGCCATGCGCGGCGTGCCGATGCAGATGCTGTCGCTCGGCCGGTCGGGGCTGAATCTCAGCATCGTCGTCAACGACGCCGATTCCGACCGCGCCATCCAGCGAATCCATCACGCGCTCTTCGAGCAGGCGGTCGCGGTATGAAGATCGCCATCCACGGCTACGGCAAGATGGGACGGACGATCGAGAAGGTTGCGGTCGAATCGGGCCATGAGGTCGTCTGTATTCTCGACGTGGATCGCGAGGAGCCGATCGGCGGCGCCGAGGTAATGATCGACTTCTCGCACGCTGGCGCGCTCGACGACACCCTGGCCCGTGCCTGCGACAACAAGCTCGGGCTGGTCATCGGCACCACCGGCTGGAACGATCGGCTGGCCGAGGTGAAGCAGCGCGTGGAGAGCGCTGGTATTGCCTGCGTCTATGCATCGAACTTTTCGCCGGGAGCCAACGTCGTCTTCGGGCTCGCGCAACGGGCTGGGGAGCTCGTTTCCCGATTCCCGCAGTACGAGCCGGGGATGGAAGAGCGCCATCACTCCCAGAAAAAAGATGCGCCGAGCGGAACGGCACTACGCATCGCGGCGGCGGTGAAGTCCGGGAGCGACGGCAAGCTCGATCCGACCATCGTCTCCTCCCGCGCCGGTGCCGAGTTCGGCCTGCACACGCTCTTCTTCGACTCGCCCGACGACCTGATCGAGATCTCCCATCGCGCCCGCGGCCGCGAAGGCTTCGCGCGCGGGGCGGTCATGGCAGCGGCGTTGCTGCGTGGCCGGAAGGGATTGTTTCGGTTCGATGAGTTGGCGTTTAACGAAGGATGAAAGCGGAAGGATGAAGGATGAATAGACGCATGCCGGCAACTCATCCTTCATCCTTCATTCTTCATCCTTTGGAGCTGCCATGACTCTCTTCCGCGGCCTCGGCACAGCCCTCATCACGCCATTTACCGAAAGCGGCGTGCTCGACGAATCCGCCCTCGAGCGTTTCGTCGATTTCCAGATCGACGGAGGCGTCGATTTTCTCGTCCCATGCGGTACCACCGGCGAGAATCCGGCCTTGAGCGCGTCCGAACATCGCCGCGTCGTCGAACTGGTCGTGCGCCGTGCGAACGGGCGGGTGGCGGTGCTCGCCGGCGCCGGAAGCAACAACACGCCGCGGGCGATCGAGCTGTCGGAACAGGCCATCGACATCGGCGCTGACGGCGTCCTCACCATCACGCCGTACTACAACAAGCCGACGCCCGACGGGCTCCGCCGCCACTTCGGCATGCAGGCCGACGCCATCAACAGGAAGAAGCCCGGCTTCCCGATGATCATGTACAACGTCCCGGGCCGCACTGGACTGAACATGACCGCGGAAACGACGCTGCGCATGGCCGCCGAGGTCCCGAACATCATCGGAGTCAAGGAAGCGTCGGCGAACCTCGAACAGATCATGTCGGTCATCCGCGGCCGCCGCGACGGATTCCTGGTTCTGAGCGGCGACGACGCCTGGACTCTGCCGCTCATCGCCGCCGGCGCCGACGGGCTGGTTTCCGTCTCATCGAACGAAATCCCTCGGCTGATGAGCGATCTCGTCTCCGCGGCGCTGCGCGGCGACTTTTCTGCCGCGCGCGCCGTTCACTATCGGGTTCTCCCACTCCTCACCGGCAACTTTATCGAGTCGAACCCCGGGCCGGTCAAGTTCGCCTGCAAGCTCCTCGGCATCATCGACAGCGACACTGTCCGTCCGCCGCTCGCCCCGATCACCGAGGGGAGCCGGAAAAAGATGGAGGCAATCCTGCGCGAGGCCGGACTGCTCGAAGCGGTGAGCGCCTGATGGCCATAACGATCCAGGAGCGCCTCGCGGCGATCGGTCCGGACAGCGATCGGAAGGAAGTCGTCAAAACGATCGGACTCTTTCTCGTCGAGCTGGAGAAAGGGGCGATCCGATCAGCGGTGCGCGATGAGTCCGGCGTGTGGCATGCGCAGACCTGGGTGAAGGAGGGAATCCTCCTCGCCTTCCGCGCCGGTGTGTCTACCGAATTCGCATCGGGCGCGCTGTCGTTCATCGACAAAGACACGATTCCGACACGGCGGTTCCGGACCCAGGACGGCGTCCGCATCGTACCGGGAGGCTCGTCGATCCGGCGCGGCGCCTACATCGCCAAAGGGGTGGTGATGATGCCGCCGGCATACGTCAACGTCGGCGCCTACGTCGACGAAGACACCATGATCGACTCCCACGCCCTGGTTGGCTCCTGCGCGCAGATCGGCAAACGCGTCCATCTCTCCGCTGCCGCGCAAATCGGCGGCGTGCTGGAGCCGGTCGGAAGCCTGCCGGTGATCGTCGAAGATGATGTCGTCGTCGGCGGCAACTGCGGCATTTACGAGGGGACGATCGTCCGCGCGCGCGCCGTCATCGGCGCCGGTGTCGTGCTGACAGGATCGACCCCCGTTTACGACATTGCCCGGGGCCAGATCTACCGGAAGACGAAGGAACGGCCGTTGGAGATCCCCTACGGCGCCGTGGTCATCCCCGGCTCTCGTCCCATGAGAGGCGACTTCGCCGAGCAGTACGCCCTGCAGATCTACACGCCGGTCATCGTGAAGTATCGCGATGAGAAAACGGATTCGGCGACGGCGCTGGAGGATGCGTTGCGGTAGGGTTGCTAGGTTGCAGGGTTGCTAGGTTGCAGAGTTGCTTGGTGGAGACTCTGAAACCAGCAACTCAGTACTCAGCAACCCAGCAACCCAGCAACTCAGTAACTCAGTAACTCAGCAACCCAGCAACCATGCAGCCACCTCCCTCCCGCCGCCTCGCCAACATCGAGCTCTCGCTGATCCGCCAGATCAACGCGCTGGCCACTCCTCTCTGCGTGAACCTCGGCATCGGCGAGCCGAATGTCGAGCCTGACGAGACCCTGCGCGAATTCGCCGTCCGTGCCGCGTCGACCGGCTCCTGGCACTACACGCCGAATGCGGGGATGCTGGGGCTGCGCAAACTCATCGCCGAGGAGACCCATCTCGACCCGAAGTCCGAGGTGTGTGTCACCGCCGGCACAGAGGAGGCGCTCTTCTCGATCTTTCAGGCCTACGTCGATCCCGGCGACGAGGTGCTCATTCCGAATCCCGGCTTCCTGTCCTACACCACGCTGGCGCGCATCGCCGGCGCCACCCCGGTTCCATACGATTTCGATCCTTCGGACTGGCGGCTCGACATCGATGCGCTGCTGCGGCGCGTCACATCGACGACCAAGCTGATCGTTGTCAATTCGCCATCGAACCCTCTCGGCAGTGTCATCGGCCAAGAGACGTTGCAGCGGATCGCGCATGCCGGACCGCTCGTCGTCAGCGACGAGGTCTACCGCGAAATCTGGTACGACGAACCGCCGGTATCGATGCTTGGAATGTCGGACAATGTCATCGTCGTCGGGGGGATGTCGAAGAGCCACGCCATGACCGGCCTTCGCCTCGGCTGGGTGCTCGCTGGCGAAGCGGTAATGAAGCCGATTGTTACGGCGCATCAGTACGTCGCCACCTGCGCCTCGGCCTTCTCGCAATCGCTGGCCGAATCGATCCTGACCGACCCGGCATGGAACCGAACATGGCTCGAGCGCGTCCGCGCACAATTCCGCGAGCAACGCGAGACCGCGCTCTTTTCGATCGCGCGCGAGCTCGAGGTGACCATCCCTCCGCCCGCGGGAGCGTTCTATGCCTTCGTCCCGGTGCCGGCGTGCGACACTGTCGTATTCGCGAAGACCCTCGCCACCGACGCGGCGGTGCTGGTCATTCCGGGCATCGCATTCGGCTCGCTTGGCGAGGGGTTCGTGCGCATTTCGTACGCGGCGCCGCTCGACGCCATCGGCACAGGAATCGAGCGCATCGGGCGGTGGTTGCGCGCGGGAGGTCGATGAAAACAGCGATTCCATCCGCCTCGGTCGCCGCGTCCGAAATCTCGCTTTATCGGAGCGTTCTCCAGATCAGGAAGGACCACGATCTCGAGGAGCTCGGTATCTCCTTCTGGGACGCGCAGACGACGATTCAATGGTCGTACAACGCCGACCATTACTTTCATGCCGCCTCGACGATGAAGCTCGCCGTTCTTCTCGGCGTCTTCCGCCAGGTCGACCGCGGCGAGCTGGCGCTCGACGCGCCGGTGCACGTCCGTAACCGCTTCACGAGCATCGTCAATCAGGAGCCGTTCATGCTGGACCTCGGCAGCGACGCTGATCCCGACGTCTACGGCCACCTCGGCAAGACGCTCACCATTCGCGAGCTGGCGTACTGGATGATCACGAAGTCGAGCAACCTTGCCACGAACCTGCTCGTCGACGTCGTCGGTATCGAGACGATCCAGCACGCGCTCGACGAACTGGCGATCGATGGCGTGCGATTTCTACGCGGCGTCGAAGATCAGGCCGCGTTCGAAGCAGACCTCAACAACGAAGTGACCGCCAATGGACTGCTGAAAATCCTCCGCATCATCGCTGACGGCAAGGCCTACTCGGAGGAAGCCAGCCACGAGATGCTGACCATCATGCTCGACCAGCAATACCGGAGCGGCATCCCGGCCGGGCTTCCGAAGGCCGCACGCGTCGCACACAAGACCGGTAACATCTCCACCGTGCATCACGACGCCGGAATCGTGTTTCTGGAAGGGCGCAAGCCCTACGTGCTGGTCATCCTCACGCAGTTCAGTGCCGACAAAGCTCGCGGAACGGCGGTGGCCGACGTCTCTCGCGACATCTACAACGCGCTCGCGGAACTGACGCATGAGTGAACAGCAGCCGAACGATCACTCCATTAAGGTCGTCGACGCGTTCGATCTCGATGACGAGCTGCGATCGCTGCTCAAGCCCGGCGAGATGGTGCGCGACGCGGAAGGCCGGCGGCATCGCCTCCCGCGCTACTTCTACGAGATCCCCGATCGCGAGGCAGCAGTGGGCATCCGGCTGACGCATCATTTCGGTCTCAACGAATTCACCCTCGTCGATCTGAAGGAAGCAGAACGTCTGCAGCAGTTTCCGCGCTACGTGCCTTGCGCGGTCCGCGTGCTGGCCTTCTACCTCGAACAGTTCCGCCGCGAGGCCGGCGCCTCGGTGCATATCCCCGTCAACGGTGGTTACCGCTCGCCGTCACACAAGCTCTCCCTCACCGCGACGCCCCATATGTGGGCCACGGCCGCCGACATCTACCGCATCGGTACGACCATCCTGAAAGGGAAGGAGACGATCGAGAGGTACAACGGCATCGCCGAGGAGCTGAGCGACGACGTCCATGTTCTCCCGTACGGGCATGTCACCGGCGCCGGCGCCGACGATCACATCCACTTCGACCTCGGATACATCACCGTCATCCCGACGGAGATCAGCGAAGACCGGATGGAACAGCCTCAGGAGAACCGCCCCCGATTCGCCTTCGAGGATCGCCGGCGGCGCGACCGGCGGACGGTGGCCGAGTGAAGGGCGCCTTCGGCGCGTTGTCTGCGGCTCCGCCGCGTTGTCTGCGCTCCGCGCGTTTATCTGCGCATTCGCGGGTTATCTTGCCCTTCGCGCGTTCTCTCCAGCTCAAGACCACGCACGCCGCAGCGTGCAGACAACGCGCTTGGCGCAGACAACGCGGCGGAGCGCCAGAAGTCAGGCCTGCCGTTTGCTACTCCACCTCAGCAGTAGCAAACAAATCGAAGCATGCCCAGAACGCCCAATTCCAAGGATCAGAGCGGACTCGACAGGCTGTTGCGGCGGACACGCCTCGGCATGCCGGTCATCGGCATGGAGTCGGAGTTCAACGTCTGGCTCGATGAGGTCGAAGTCGATCCGCGAGAGTACTGGGGACACCCCGGGGCGTTCATCGACCGGCCCCTTCTGCCGCGCGAGAAGACGTCGTTGCAACTGCCCACCGGGGGTGCGGTCTACTTCGATCGAGGCGTCATCGAAGTCGTCACACCGGTCATCGAGCTGGCTCCGCATTCAACCGCCCGCATGGTGCGCAACTTGTGGGAACAGATCGGCTTCGTGAGGGACCAGCTGACGAAATGGGAGAAGGCCAGCGGCCACACCGTCCGCCTCAAGGCATACAGCAGTCACTACAACATCTCCTACGAAGTCCCTAAAAAGGAACAGAGCGCAACGAGGAATGAGAAGGCGCTGGCACTCCTGCTCACGTATATCCTCCCCGTGCCTGTGATGCTCATCGCCTCCAATCGCCGATCGACCGGCGTCGGCGTTCGGCCCCGGGGTGGCAGGATCGAGGTCACGGTCGACTTCACGCCTGATCCCGGCCTGATGATCGCGGCGGCGACGTTGATCGTCGGCATCGTTCGCGAGGTGATGAGCTGGCCGTCCTACGACCTCTCCATCCTCGACAACCTGCCGATCCCGTTCGTCGACGGCGTTGTTCCCGGCAAGCACACGACGCGGAAGGGGTGGCTGACCAAGGACTTTCACTATCCCCAGAGTCCATACACCTCGGATGTGAACGCTTCGATCTGGACGACGCAGTTCGGCGAGACCATCTCTTTGCGCACGATGGCGGCGCGGGTGGCCTGGTTTTTCCGCTTCTCGATCCGCAAGTACTCCGATCCCTTCAGCATGCGTCTGCTCTTCGCCGTTCTCTTCGGCCGCGCGCCGTCACTGCTGGAGCTGGCCGATCGGCCGGCCGCCTACGACGACGTCGGCCATCTCTGCCGCTGGGGATCGGTCCTCCACGAGCTGATGAACTACGGGATCGAGTCGGGCTTGATGCCCTCGAAGCCAACAACGATCGATGACCACGTGATCGAGCGGACCAACGCGCGGCGCGTTCATCTCCTGGAGCGTGAGACTCATAAGGCTGCGTACGCAAAGACCCCCGTTGCACTCCCACCACCCCCTGCCGTTCCTCCGAGCCCCCGCGCCACGTACTCACGCCGTACGACACCGCGTAAGCTGCTCCCTTCCCGGGCGGCGCAGTACCTCGACCGCCGCGGCACCTCGCTGATGTCCGGCAATGGGCTGAGCCGCGAGCGCCGCAGCGCCGATCGCAGAAAGACGAGCTACAACACACCATTTCCCGACCGCCGCCTGACACGTTCCGTCTATGAGCAGGTCTTTCTGAGGCTCGTCTCCGGCGGAAAGTTGCGAATGGGTCAGGAGCTCTATAGCCCGATCGGGATGAAGGGCTGGTACCACGCCATCTTCCGCCGCGACTCCGACGGCACCGAACGGGTCCTGACGATCGATCAGTTGCTGCAGCGGATGAGGGATTGGATTTGAAGAGTGGATCAATGGATTGGTCGATTAGTAGATGAGACTAATCCATTGATCGGCCAGTCAACTGACCTACTCTTCCCCCCGCCGCCGCTCGATGTCTTCCTTCAAGGCCATCCCCGGCGAGCGATTCTGAAGCCGCGGTCGCTCCAGGATGGTGGCCAGGAAGTCGGCTACACCCCAGGCGAGGAAGGTGGTCGCGGCGACCGTGAGGAATTGCGACGGCGTGCGTAATCCGAGAAGGAAGAAGATCGTCAACGGGACACCGATCCCCATCACGATCACACCGACGATCAAACGAGGCCCTGACATCGCCCGGTATTGTATGCGGGTCTACTGGGTCGCCCCGGTGATATCACTCTGACTGTCGACGCGCGCGCCGAGGTCCTGCTGGAACGTGCGCACGCGCTGGACGTAGTTTCGGGTCTCTCTGAAGGGCGGCAGGCCGTTGAATCGCCGGACGTTCCCTTCACCGGCGTTGTAGGCCGCGATGGCCTTCTGCTGATCGCCGGCGAAGCGGTCGGTCAGGTAACGAAGGTATTTTGCTCCTGCCTGGATGTTCTGCGCGGGATCGTTGAGATTGTCCGCGCCGAGCCAGCGGCCGGTGCGGGGTACGAGTTGCATCAGGCCCACCGCGCCCCGGTTCGAGCGCGCCGTCGGGACGAAATGGGATTCCGTATGGACGACCGCCGCGAGCAGTTCCGGGGGGAGGTCATTTTTCTTCGCCTCGTCGTAAATGATGGCGCCGAACGGAACCTCCTTCTGGAAAAAGCGCTGTTTCACCACCTCGGCGATGTCTACGAGGGTCCGAGGCGCCTCGGCGACCCGGGAGGGAGTTGAGGCTACGGTCGTCGCCACATCCTGCACGGCGCCGGTGACCCCGCCGCTGACCTGATCCGCGATCTCTTTGGCCGTGGCCAGGTCGTTCGCAATCTGTCCTTGGGGGTCAGGCGGGAGGGTAGATGGCATTTCTGTCGTCGTTTCAGGCTTCTGATGCGGACTCGAGCCGGCGGACTGGAGCGGGCTGTTCACCTTCAGAGGGATTCCGATTCCGCCTAGAGCCAGCGACGCGCCCAACGCCAAGCCGGCGTATTTCCGGCGCAACCCACTCAACCGGCGCGGTTTAACCTTCTCTACCTCATTCCGAAGTTGTGAACGTTCGAAGCCGTCGAGGAACCTCTCCTGGAACGGCCTGCTGGTCTTGGGCTTGTCCATCTCGTTTTACCCCTCGACAACGGATCGTGTCAGAACGTTATTTTGCAATTCAAGAGCCACCCGAGCTCATCTGAACTAATTGATTAAAAAGAAGTTATATCTGCCTACCCAATCAAGACTGGCATGGATTGGCTCGGCGACTGAAATGTAGATAAGATGGCAAGCTGTGCATGACTGATTTGAAGAAGAATTTGATACTTGGCCTGTTTGCAGCCGTCGCGCTTGCCTTCGCGCAGCCGTCGCGCGCGCAGGGGTTTCTCTGCGAGGACACCTTCACGCTGGACGACGCTGCGATGCAGTCGTACCGTTTCGGTCCAGCCGTTCCGCCGCCCCCCGCCCCGGTCGTTGTCGCGCAGCAGCCCGATCCCGACCCGCTCAAGCTGCGGGTTCTCAAATACGCCGCCGTGGCGGTGAAACACCGCCTGTCGGGGCTGGCTAGTTACTATTCGACATCCCTCGACGGCACCCTGACCGCCAATGGCGAGCGGTACCACAACACGAAGATGTCCGCGGCTCACCTGACCCTCCCGCTCGGGTCGTGGGTCGAGGTGACGGCCCGGGCCACGGGGCGCAAGCTGCGTCTCCGGGTAAACGACCGCGGGCCCTACGCGAACAAGTTCGCGATCGATCTCTCCCAGGCGGCCGCCAAGTTCCTTGGCGTCGACGTCGCCGAGGACCGCTACGTCAGTATGCGCATCATCGCTCTGCCGGGCGAGGATCCTCTCCCCGAGGACGTGATCGCAGGACCGAAGGCGCCGGCTCTCGAAGAGACCGCGACGCTCTCGCCTGCAGGGCGTTAGCTCTCACATCGACAATATCTACCTCGAAATCAAGAGCTTGCGCATTGAGGATGAAACTGTGCGCCTCGCCATTGAAAACGGCTGCCGCGATACCAGAATCGTGCGCTTCAACATTGAAAACGTCTGCTTCGATATTGACCTGGCTTCACTCTTCTAACGGCATTTTTTAGTTTCGAAGAAGCCGTTTTTCAATGCGAAGGGGAACGTTCTCGATATCGAGGCAGACGTTTCCCTTCCCGGGGCGGCATTTCTCGATCTCGAGGCACACGCTTCCCTGCGTGGGGCGCACCGGTGCAATCGTGAGGGAACATCTCTCATCTTCGAGGAGCAGCTCGTCGTTGACGAGGTGTTCGTCGCCATTCGCTCAGGGCGGGATCGTGAAACAGACCCTGGCGCCCTGATCCGGGGCCGACTCGACGGTGATCGCGCCGCCGTGGCTCTCGATGATACGCCTGGCGAGGTAAAGGCCGTATCCAGGGCCGCCGCCGCGGGACTTGTCGAGCTTCAATCCCGGCTCGAAAATCTGGTCCGTGTAGCGGGGATCGATGCCGATACCGTTGTCGCGGACACAAATCCGGTAGCCGTCCGGGTCGACGTCGCAGTCGATGGCAATCGTCCGTTCGCCCTTCGGCCGGTCGTTGAAGAAAAGTGCGTTTGCGAATAGGGCGCTGATCGCTTCGCGCATCTTCTCCGCGTCGACGTTGACGGCCGGCAGCTCGTCGGGGAGGGTGATCGTCACCGCTCCCTCTTCGATCTGGTAGTTGCACTTGAGGATGACCTCTTCGATGATCTCCCGCAGTGGCATGGAGAGGCGGACGTTGGGTCGCGCCAGGAGCTTGACGAGATGCGACATCTCGTCGAGCACCCTCTTCATCTGCTGGGCGCTGGAGCGGATGCGCCGGAGGAAGTCCTGTCCCTCCTCGTCCAGCTTGTCGTTGTAGTCGCTGAGCAGAAGGTCACTGAATCCGTCGATGGAGAAAATCGGCGACTTGAGGTCGTGAGACAGCACGCTGAAGAGGCGGGTCAGCTCTTCGATCGTGAGAACTTGTTTGCTCTCTTTTTCCGTGGCCAAAGTAGAAATCGTCAACCTCCGCAACGAGCCCAACAGTGCAACTAGCGGGCCTGAGCCTTCCGGAACGCGGCCACCTTGCCGCCGCCGGCGATTTCCGTCTCGCCGGCGCTTCGAATCGCCAGAGCTGTTCCGGCGGGAATCCCCAGTCCGAGCAGTGTCTCCGGCACGGACATCAGACGCCGCAGATTCGCGTCGTTGTCCGGCTCGAAGGCGGTGTCGACGACTGTATTGGCGAGCCATCCCAGCGCCGGCAGCGACGCGGCGATTCCGTGCATGTCGCGCGCGGCGATGCCAAAACAGGATGCCGACGCTCCGATCGCCGCGATGACGGTGCCATTCGCGGCTGCCTCGCGCATGGCCAGATCGGCAGCCGATTCGCGCAGCACCGCCAGGAGGTTGTTCGTAACGCCTCCGCCGAGGTAGATCATACCGGCGGAGAGGAGCTGGTTCAGGTTCTTCTGCCGACGGCTGTCGCGTCCCCGGTAGATCGGAACGTTCACCGTCTCGACCGTGGGATCGATCCCGTGCAGGTACTTGCCGAAATGCCCGGCGTACTCCGCCGATCCCGAGGCCGCCGGGATGAACGCGACGGTCCGACGGTCCGACGGCATGCTTCGCAGCAGAAACTCATCGATCTCGCGCGTCTCGCCAAAGGAAAACTCGCCGCCGCCGATGAGCACGAGAAGATGGACGGGGACGGCGAGATCGACATGGAGCGAGGTCACGGGTGCATCTTCATTCAGAGGCATATAACCACAGAGGCACAGAGATCACAGAGAAACCTCTGTGTCCTCAGTGCCTCTGTGCCGCCCTTTATGGCGTCAACGCCTCGCTGCTCCGTGGCATCAACAGCACCTCATTCGCATTCATCGTGAAGTCGATCCACTCGGGCACCGACTCCTTGTGGCGGATGAGGAACTCCGACAGCTCGTCTTCGATGTAGCGTTGGATGGCGCGGCGCAGCGGACGGGCGCCTGAGTTCGACTCCTCCTCGGCGCGACGGAGCAGCCAGTCGATCACCGAGTCGTCGATGGCGATCTGGACGCCCTTCGGCACCAGGGCGATGTTTACGTCGTCGACCAGCAGGCGGCAGATCTGGCGGAGCTCGATCTGTGTCAGCGGGTTGAAGATGATGATGTCGTCGATGCGGTTGATGAACTCGGGGCTGAACTCCTTTTTCAGCTCCTGATGGATCATCGCCTCGGCGGACTTCTGGTCGGCCTCGCTCGACTTCTCGCGGAAGCCCATGTGGCCCTTCGTCGTCAGGAAGCGCGTGCCGAGGTTGCTGGTCATGATGATCAGCGTGTTGCGGAAGTCGACTTGGTTCCCGAGCGAGTCGGTCAGGATGCCGTCCTCGAGGATCTGCAGCAGGATGTTAGCGATGTCGGGATGAGCCTTCTCGATCTCGTCGAGCAGCACCACCGAGTAAGGATTGCGACGCACGCGCTCGGTGAGCTGGCCACCCTCTTCGTGGCCGACGTAGCCCGGTGGTGAGCCGATGAGCTTCGAGACCGCGTGCTTCTCCATGTACTCGGACATGTCGAACCGGATCAGGTGCCGCTGCGATCCGAAGAGGAACTCCGCCAGCCGCCTTGCCACCTCGGTTTTGCCGACGCCGGACGAGCCGAGGAAGATGAACGAGCCCATCGGCCGGTTCGGAGAGGCCACGCCGAGGCGCGAGCGGCGGATCGCGCGCGAGATCGCCCGGATGGCCTTGTCCTGACCGACCACGCGCCGAATCAGCGAGTCTTCCATGTTGATGAGCTTCGCTGCCTCGTCGGCCTCGATCGAGGTGACCGGGATGTCGGTCCAGGAGCTGATGATCTCCTCGACATCCCTCTTCGTCACTTCCATCAACTCTTCGCCGATCACCTCGCGCTCCTGCTTGAAGCGCTCGACCTCTTCCTTCAACTCGATCTCGCGCTCGCGCAGGAAAACGGCCTTCTCGAAATCCTTGTCCGAGATGGCCTTCTTCATCTCCTTAACGATCGAACGGATCTCCGACTCCAGCCGCCGCAGGTTCTGCGTGTCGGCCACCCGGCGCAGCTTCACCTTCGCGCCCGCCTCGTCGATGATGTCGATGGCCTTGTCGGGGAAGAAGCGGTCGGTGATGTAGCGGTTCGATTGATAGACCGCGCTGCGGATGGCCGTGTCCGAGTATTTGACCTTGTGGAAGCTCTCGTAACGCTCCTTGACCCCCTCGAGGATCTGCAGCGTTTCGAGCTCGTTCGGCGGCGCGACATTGATGGCCTGGAAACGGCGCAGCAGCGAACGATCCTTCTCGATGTAGCGCCGGTATTCGCGGATGGTGGTCGCGCCGACGCAGGAGATCTCGCCCCGCGACAGCGCCGGTTTGAGGATGTTGGCGGCGTCGAGCGATCCCTCGGCGGACCCGGCCCCGATCAGCGAATGGATCTCATCGATGAAGATGATGATGTCTGTGTTTTCCTTCAGCTCCTTGATGATCCCTTTGAGCCGCTCCTCGAACTGGCCGCGGTACTTCGTGCCAGCCACGATGAGCGAGAGATCGAGCGAGAGGATGCGCTTGTTGGCGATGAATAGCGGCACGTTGCCGTCGACGATGCGCTGCGCCAGCCCTTCGACGATGGCTGTCTTGCCGACGCCTGGCTCGCCGAGGAGAATCGGATTGTTTTTCGTCCTCCGGGAGAGGATCTGGATGATGCGCTCGACTTCCTTCTCGCGGCCGATGAGCGGGTCGAACTGCGCTGAATGTGCCATCGCCGTCAGGTCGCGCGAGTACTCGGCCAGGAAGGGCAATTCCTTCTTCTGCTTGTCCGCCTCGCGTTCTTTGAGGATCGAGATCGTCTCTTCGCGCACGCCGTAGACGTTGAGGCCGCGGGCGGTGAGGATCCGCGCCGCGGTGGACGATTCGACGCGCAGGATGCCGATCAGCAGATGCTCCGTGCCGACGTACTGGTGGAGCATCGACTCCGCTTCATGCGCGGCGTAGGCCAGGATCTTCTTCGATTCCTCGGAGAGCGGCAGTTCGGCGGACGAGGAGATGCGATCGACGAAGGGGCGGTCGCCCTCCACCTCACGGCGGATCTGCTCCGGCTTCACGTTGAAGCGCGAGAAGATTTCCTTGATGATTTCCTCACCCTCGCGCAGGACGCCGAGGAGGATGTGCTCGGACTCGATGACGCGCGAGCCGAGCTTCGAAGCTTCGTAACGGGCAAAGAAAAGAGCGCGGCGTGCTTTCTCGTTGTATTTTTCGAACATGGGCGTTGAACGTAGTTTAACCCCTGACGCCAGCGCTCATCTCGAACACCCGATCGCACCGGGCAGCCAGATCACGGTTGTGTGTGACGATCACCGACGTCAGACCGCGCTTCACGTGACATTCCCGCATCAGATCGAAGACCCGCTCGCTCGTCTCCAGATCGAGATTCCCGGTCGGTTCGTCGGCCAGAAACAGGAGCGGATCCACCAGCAGCGCGCGCGCGATGGCCACGCGCTGTTGCTCGCCGCCGGAGAGTTGATTCGGGAAGTGACGCGCACGCCCTTCCAGCCCCAGCTCCGCCAGCAGTGCCGAGGCTTTGTTCAACGCGTCATCCTTGTCGAACCTTCCAATCCATCCCGGCATGGCCACGTTCTCCGTCGCCGTGAACTCCGGCAGCAGATGATGAAACTGGAAGACGAAGCCGACGTTGCGGTTGCGGAACCGCGCCAGCTCGTCGTTGCTCATCGACGACACCTGAGCGTCCGCCACGCGAATGGTGCCGGTGTCGGGACGATCGAGCCCGCCCAACAGGTGAAGCAGCGTCGACTTGCCGATGCCCGACGGACCGACGATGGCCAGCATCTCGCCGCGCTCCACGGTGAGCTCCAGATCGTTGAGCACCGGCACCGGCACCTCGGCATTGCGATAGGTTTTCGACAGCGACCGCGCTTCGAGAAAGGGCATGTCTGTTTTGTGGCACAGACACTCTTGTCTGTGGTCCGTGACGCCTCACCGCGTCGTCGAGGTCCCCTGCAACGCCGGAGCCGGGGTATTGCCGACGCCGACCGTTCCCGTAACGGCGAACACCGGCATCTTCTGCTGCAAGCCCTTCAACGCGAACTCGCCGAGCGACTCCGTCTCGAAGCTGCCCATGATCCGGTCCAGCGTGTTCTGCGAGATGACCACCTGTCCCGGCTTGGCCACGCCGCTCTCGAGCCGCGAGGCGATGTTCACCGAGGTGCCGAGCACCGTGTAGTCGACGCGCTTCTCCGTTCCGACGTTGCCGACGACGGCCAGGCCGCTGTTGATGCCGACGCGCACCATGACCGGCGGAAGATCCGTCTTGGCGCGTTCCACGTTCCACTCGTTCACCATCCGCTGGAGCATCAGGCCTGTCAGCACGGCCCGGTCGGCATGATCGTCTTGCGGAAGCGGCGCTCCGAAGAAGGCCATCACCGCGTCGCCGATGAATTTGTCGAGCGTTCCGCCGAACGCGAAGATCGACTCCACCGCGCACGAGAAGAAGTGCGACAGGAACTCCGCCACTTCCTCCGGCTTCTTCGTCTCCGAGACGGTGGTAAAGCCGCTGATGTCGGCGAAGAGGATCGACACGTCGGTGCTGCGTACCTCCGACTCCGTCGAGATCGAGCCCTTCACGATCTCGTCGACGACGGCCGGCGAGTGGTAGCGCTCCATGCGCGCGCGGATCTTGCGCTCTTCCTCGATCTTCTCCGCGAGCTGCGCCCGCTCGATGGCCACAGCGGCGAAGTTCGCCAACGCGGTCAACAGGTCGAGGTCCTCTTCCGTGAAGCTGCCGATGTGGATCGGCGAGTCCACCTGCACCGCGCCGATGACCCGCTGCCGGTTCCAGAGCGGCACGCACATCGCCGAGCGGATGCCGTGGATGGCGATCGACTTTCCGCCGAGGAGACGGGCGTCTTCGAGCGCGTTGGAGGTCATCAGCGCCACCTGCTGTTGCGCAACCATTTTCAGGATCGTGCGCGAGATGGGGATGTCCTGCTGTTCCGCGCCGTCGATGAACTTCGTCAGCTTCGGGATCGGATTCCCCTCTTCGTCGAAGAGGATGATCAGCCCGCGCTCCACCGGCAGGTAGCGGAAGATGATGTCCATCACGGTGGTAAGCACCACCTGCAGCTCTTCGGACGCGAGCAGCGCCTTGGCCACCTGCACCAGTACCTGGAAGATCTTCTCGCGCGACACCGCCGGCTCGCGAAGGCCCGGCTGCGACGGCGGCCTCGTGACCGGCCCTTTCTCGAGGGCCTCGGAGATGTCCAGCCCGAACTCGGAGTTGAAGTCCGAGATGCGTCGGATGACCGTGCCCGACGGGTTGTCGAACATGGAGTCGGCGTTGAAATCGACGGACGGCATCGCCCGCGCGTCGAGCAGCACGGAGCCGACGGAGAGCTTGTCCCCCGCCGCCACCTGCCCCTCGGTGATGAGGTTCCCGTTGAGCTTCACCCCATTCGTCGACTTCAGGTCGACGATCCACCAGTGCTCCCCCCGCAGCTCGAACTTCGCATGCTTTCGCGACACCGAGGGATGGTTGAGAATCAGATCATTCCCCTCGGTGCGCCCCACCGACAGCTCATGCTTCAGGTCCATGACCCGCGGCACGCCCAGATCGACGTAGTGAAGTTGGAGCTGCTCCATCGAGGGGATGGATTATAGCGGGTGACGCGCGAAGCCCTGTCTGGAGACCGGAGGAGGCCCAGCTGCAGCTCCGCGAGCGCCAAGGCACAGACAAGAGTGTCTGTGCCACATTTTCCCGCATCTGCGCTACCGGGCGTAAAGTACCAACGAGCTTGGCCGATGTGACATGGCACAGACACTCTTGTCTGTGCTTTGGAAGCCACGCAACTCTAGGCGATTGCCATCCCCTCGATATCCAACTCATGGATCGGCATCCCGAGCGTCCCCAACGGCTCGCGAATCTGCTCCGCGTTGCCGACGATCACGATGATGGCGCGATCGGGGTCGATGTACTTCTGCGCCACGCGCTCCACATCCGCTTTTGACACGGCTCCGATGTTCTCGCGGTAGCGATCGAAGTAGTCGGTGGGTAGCTCGTAGAGCTCCATGTCCAGCAGCCGGCCGGCGATGTCGCTGGAGCTTTGGACGCTCGAGGGGAAGGAGCCCATCATGTAGTTTTTTGTGTCCTCGAGCTCCTGCGTTTCGACATCGCCGGTACGGATGCGTCGGAGCTCGGAGAGAACCTCGGTCACCGACTCGCGGGTGACTTCGTTGCGCACCGGGGCGCTGACGACGAAGGGGCCGGCCTGACGGCGGAAGGCAAACAGTGATCGTGCGCCGTAGGTGTAGCCGTGTTTTTCGCGGAGGTTGAGGTTGATGCGCGAATTGAACAAGCCGCCGAGGAGTGCGTTCATCACGGAAAGGGAGAAATAGTCCTCCGTGCTGCGGGCGATGCCGATGTGGCCGATACGGATCTCTGACTGCACTGCGGTCGGGCGGTCGATGAGATAGATGCGGCTCGATTCGAACGTCTTCGGTGAGACTTCGGGCCGCGGCGGGATGTTGGCGGCGGGCCAGTCGGCGAAGAATCGCGAGGTCGTATCGAGCGCCGATTCGGCGTTGACGTCGCCGGCGATCACGATCGAGCCGTTGTTGGGAACGTAGTGCGTGGCGAAGTAGTGGTGCACGTCATCGACGGTGACCCGCGCGACCGACTCAGGATTGCCGATGATGGTGTTGCCGTAGGCGCCGCGTCCGTAGATGAGATTGGAGAAGCGCTTGCCGGCGATGGAGGCCGGCTCGTCGCGCTGCTGGATCAACTCCATCAGCCGCTCGCTCTGCACGCGCTCCAGCGATGCCTGCGGCAACATCGGCCGGCGATTCACATCGGCGAAGATGGCGAAGGCCTCGGCGAAGGTGCGCGAAAGCGAATCGACGGAGATGTACGAGGCATCCCAGTCGGCGCCGCTGCCGAGGGAGGCGCCGAGTAGGCCGAGGTCCTCGGCGAGAAGGACGGCGTCGCGGGTGCCGGCACCTTCGTCGAGCAGGGCCGCCGTGAGCGAGGCCAGACCGGCCAGCTCGGGAGTGTCGAAATCAGCGCCCGAGCGGACGAGCGACCGGACCGAGACGAGCGGCGCGTTGTGATTCTCGGCCACAAGCAGGCGCAGGCCGTTGTCCAGCGTGCGGCGGGCGACGTGCGGGAAGTGATACGGCCGCGGCGGCCCGGGTTGGGGAGCGATATTGCGATCGACGGTCATGCGTTCTCCGGGACGAACAGGCTGGTCACGCGATTCCCGGCCACGAGGTACTGCCGCGCCACGCGCTGCAGATCGCCTCCCGTGGTGGTGCGATATGGATCGAGCCAGGTGTGGACCATTGACGGATCGCTGAAGTAGGTCGCCATCATCCCGATCATGTCGGCACGCGAGTCGTAGTTTTCGATCTGGTGCGCGTGCTCGACCTCGGCACGGTTCTTTGCGCGCGTCAGCTCGTCGGCCGTGATGCCGTCGCTGGCGATGCGCGCCAGCTCCGCGTCGATGGCGCGCTCGATATCTTCGATGGGAACCCCCTCGTTCGCTGTCGCCTGCATCATGAAAATGCCGGTGGCCTCGGTGGGGAGGATGTACGCGGAGACGTCGGTGGCGATCTGCTGCTCGAGCACGAGGGCCTTCTCCAGGCGGCTGGCCTTATCGCCGCTGAGGACGGAGCTGAGCAGATCGGCCGCGATCCAGTCGGGGTGGCCCATTTTCGGGAAGTGATAGAGCCGATAGACGCGTGGAAGCTGCACGGGCGACGGGAAGACTTCCCGCCGTTCGCCTTCCAGCGGGCGGCGTTCGAGGTCGAAGGGGGGAAACGAGCCGCCGGCCGGGAGAGGGCCGAAGTACTGCTCGACGAGAGCCTTTGCTTCCGCGGGAACGAAATCGCCGACCAGCGTCAGCGTGGCGTTGTCGGGGCGATACCAGGTGGCGAAGAACTCGCGGATGTCGTCGAGAGAGGCCGCGCCGAGGTCTTCCATCGATCCGATGGTGGGCCAGTGGTAGGAGTAGTCGGGATCGTAACCGAGATTCAACAGGCGCTCGAAGGCGGTGCCGTAGGGGACGTTGTCGTAGCGCTGCCTCCGCTCTTCCTTGACCACTTCGCGCTGGATGTCGAGCTTTTCCTGTGTCAGAGCGGGGAGGAAGTAGCCCATCCGGTCCGACTCCAGCCAGAGGCCGAGGGCGAGGTAGTTCGAGGGGAGCGTCTCGAAGTAATTCGTTCGATCGAAGAAAGTCGTCCCATTCAGGACCCCGCCGACCGACTGCACGTAGCGGAAGTGCTCGTTGTTGCCAACGTGCTCCGAGCCGGAGAAGAGCATGTGCTCGAAGAGGTGGGCGAAGCCGGTACGGCCCGGACGCTCGTTCTTCGAGCCGACGTGATACCAGAGATTGACGGCCACGAGTGGTGCGGAATGGTCTTCGTTGAGAACGACGCGGAGGCCGTTGGGGAGTCGGTAGTCTTCGAGGGCGAGCATCGGGGCGCGGTTTGTATCACGATCGGAAGGCAGAAGGCAGAGGGCCAAGGTTCAGAGAAAGGACAACACGTCTAAATTTGCCACTTCTGCCTTCTGCCTTCTGCCCTTATCCTTCCCCCGTGCCGCCTCTGCCGTTTCGTCAAATCGCCGTCGAAGGGCCGATCGGCGTCGGGAAGACATCGCTGGTCAACCTGCTGGCGAAGCGGTTCCGCGGGACGAAGATTCTCGAGGACGTCGACAACCCGTTTCTTGCCGAGTTCTACAAAGACAAACGCGGTGCGGCCTTCCGCTGCCAGCTCTTCTTTCTGCTGTCGCGCTACGACCAGCAGAGGTCGATCTCGCAGCGGGACCTCTTCACCGAGCTGATCCTGGCCGACTACTCCTTCCCGAAAGACAAGATCTTCGCCTACCTGACGCTGGAAGACTCGGAGCTGATGATCTACAACCGGCTCTACGAGATGCTGCGGGAAAGCGTGCCCAAACCGGACCTGGTTATCTACTTGCAGGCTTCGCTTGATACACTATTGAAACGCGTGAAGAAGCGCGGGAAGGCATACGAGAAGTCGATCTCGCAGGAGTACTTGAAAGAGATCAGCGAGGCGTACTCGCACTACTTTTACCGGTACGACGAGACGCCATTGCTGGTGGTGAACACGAACGAGATCGATTTCGTCAACACGCCCGAGCATTTCGATCAGCTCATCGAGCAGATCCGCAATGCGAAGAAGGGAACGCAGTACTACGTACCGCTTGGATCCTGAGTCGACGGACCGAGACGGGGGTAGAGGAAGTCTGAAGGATGAAGGACGAAGGATGAATCGCCTGTATTCATCGTTCATCCTTCATTCTTCATCCTTCGCTCCTCCTGAAGGTCCACTGGAGGAGCAAATGGCAGCAACACCGAAACACATCACCGTCCCGGCCATCCGCGCCATGAAGGGCGTAACGCGCATCGGGATGATCACCGCGTATGACTATCCGAGCGCGAAGGTGGCGGACGCCGCCGGCAGCGACATCATCCTGGTCGGCGACTCTCTCGGCATGGTCGTCCTCGGCTATCCCGACACGCTGAGCGTAACGGTGGACGACATGGTCCACCACACGCGCGCGGCCGTACGCGGCGCGACGCGAGCGCTCGTCGTCGGCGACATGCCGTACCTCTCCTACCATGTGTCGGTCGAGGAGTCGGTGCGCAATGCCGGCCGCTTTATCCAGGCTGGCGCCCATGCGGTGAAGGTCGAAGGGGGGAAGGCCTCGCGGATACGCGTGATCGAAGCGATCCTCGATGCCGAGATCCCGGTGATGGGCCACATCGGTCTCACGCCGCAGTCGGTCAACACACTCGGCGGATTCAAGCTGCAAGGAAAGAATCGCGACGATGCCCGGAGGCTCGTCGAAGAGGCGCAGGCACTCGATCAGGCAGGCTGCTTCTCGATCGTGCTCGAGTGCGTCCCATCGGAACTGGCGGCGATGATCACCGAGCGCGTGTCGGTGCCGACGATCGGGATCGGCGCCGGTCCCGCCTGCGACGGGCAGGTGCTCGTCTTTCACGATCTCCTCGGCCTGTACGACGGCCACACGGCGAAGTTCGTCCGTCGTTACGCCAACATGGCCGACGAGATGCGCGCCGCGATCGAGCACTACCTCGCCGACGTGCGCGACGGCAGCTTCCCCGACGACGTGAAGGAGTCGTTCCACGCCGCGAGCGCGGACGAGTTGCGGGAGTTGTACGGCGAGGGCGTCGTGATCGAGATGCCGAAGGCGCAATGAGGGTTACTGGGTTGCAGGGTCGCTGAGTTGCTGGGTGAGGCAAAGCCCTGCTACGGCATCGAGCAACCCAGCAACCTAGCAACCCAGCAACCCATGCAAACAACAACCACGATCTCTTTAGCTCGGGAAGCGATCGCCCGCGCGCGCGATTCGCGCAAGACCATCGCCTTCATCCCCACGATGGGCTTTCTCCACGAAGGTCACCTCTCGCTGATCGACACAGCGCGCGAGGCCGGCGCGGAGTTCATCGTCGTCTCGATCTTCGTCAACCCGAAGCAATTCGGCGCGAATGAAGACTTTGCGCGCTATCCGCGCGACGAGGCGCGCGATCAGGAGCTGTTGACGGGGAAAGACGTCGATCTCCTCTTTCTGCCGTCGGTCGGGATCATGTATCCGCCGGGCTCACAGACGACGGTGTCGGCCGGAGCCGTGGCCATGCCCCTCGAAGGCGAACGGCGCCCCGGACACTTCGATGGCGTGGCCACGGTCGTGATGAAGCTGTTCAACATCGTCCAGCCCGATCTGGCCGTCTTCGGACGGAAGGACGCCCAGCAGTGCGCGGTGATCGATCGGATGGTCGGCGATCTCGATGTCCCGGTGCGGCTCATCTTCGCCGAGACCGCGCGCGAGCACGACGGCCTGGCGTTGTCGTCGCGCAACAGCTATCTGTCTCCGGACGAACGAAGACTCGCGCCGGCGCTGTATCGCGCACTGCGGGCAGGAGAAGAGGCTGTCATCCGCGGCATCCGGGACGTGAGCGCCATCGAGACATTGATGCGAAAGATGATCGAGAAGAGGCCCGGAATCGAGATCGATTACCTCACCGTCGTCGATCCGGAGACCTTTCTGCCGCCCGCTGATCTCCGGCGCGACCTCCTTCTCGTCGGCGCGGTACGAATCGGACGGACGCGGCTGATTGATAACATACGAATTGCGCGTGCCTGAGGCCAAAAAACGCCGCGCAGTCAACCGACAACCGACAACGCGGCGAAGCCGCAGATCATGCGTACTCTCCTTCACGCCGTCATCCAGAACGCCGTCGTCACCGGTGCCGCCACGCTTTGGCCGGTGGCGTTGCGGGTGGATGCGTTCGTGCTGCGCGCCGCGGAAGTCCTGCCGTTCGAGGAAGTCGACGTCATCAATATCGCCACCGGTGAACGGTTTCGTACCTGGATCGAGCCGGCGCCGCAGGGAAGCGGGGAGGTAGCCGTTCACACCGGCGCGCGCGCGCCGGTGCGTGTGGGCGACACCATCAGCATCGTTGCCTTCGCCACGTTTCATGAGGGGCAGACGCTCGCCCACAGACCGCGCATCGTCGCGCTCGGCGAAAACAATCAGGTAGTCTCGGTCGGCGAAGGATGAGCGAACGTCCGGTCATCCCGCGCATCGCATGCGCGCTGCTGTTTTTTTCGCTTGCCGTGACGACGCTGCCGCGGCTGGTGGCGCTCGTGAACAACGCCCGCACGCTGCTGCCGCTGGGCTACGAGGCGAGACGGGAGAAGCAGATGGGGCCGTGGTACGCATCCGTCGAAGCGCTTCGCCGCGAGCTGCCACCTCACGAGCAGGTCGCGCTCATCGCCAGCCCGCGCGACGTCGAGTCTGCCGTTTTTGCCAGCTACTACCTCCACCCGATCCGCACGCGGCTGTTCATTGGCCGCGACGACTATCGCAATGCCGCTCCCGATCCGATGCTGCCGAAGACCATCGTTGCCGTGACCGCGGACCGCGTTACGCAGACGACATACGATGCACTGCGCGACCGCGATCTCCGTACCGGACATCGGGTTGTCGGCGCGCCAACGCTCAGTGAGCCGCGGACGACGTTCATCCTGCCGATCGCGGCATCGCTCGACGGTCCGGCGCCGGAGACGTTCGTGATCGAGGCGACGATCGTCAACCCGAACCGAGTGCCAGCCGAGCTTCGCGCGACATTCTGGCCGAAGGGCTTGGTACGGACGATCACGATCGCGCCGGGTTCGACCGCGAAGTATTACGACCTCGTGCACCAACTCTTCGGAGTCCTCGATCGAGGATGGATGCACGTCGATTCGCCGCTGCCGTTGCGCGCGGCGTTCTACTTTGTAAACCGCGGACATGGAGATGCCACCCTGCTGCCGAACATCGCCGGCGCGGCAACCGGCCTCGCGGCAGCGCCGATCTATCGCGACACGAAGCTCTTCGTGATCAATCCAGCCGCGACGCCGGTGACGGCTGTGGTCGGAGGCGTATCGTTCCCATTCGACCCCCAGGCATTCGTCTCCTGGCCGGTTACGAACGTTCCGCGCGTCAGCGGTGATGTCTACGCCTTCGTCGCGACACGCGAGATGAACGGTCGCACCGATTTTCTCTGGCCACGATGATCGGACTCGTCGTCACACTCGTCCTTTTCCCACTCGCCGGTTGGTGCCTCGGACGACGCGGCATCGGCGAAGCATTTCTCTTCGGCGCCGGTCTGGTTGGCGCGCTCCTCTTTCTCGCCGGCGTCGCGCACGTGCCATTGGTTGTTGCGTTGGGGTTGATCGGGGTTTGGATCGTGGGGAGTGGGTTGTGGGAGCTACTGCGTCGCTCAACCCGGCGACCTAATCCCTACCCCCTGCTTCCCACAATCCTGATGTGCCTTCCCCTCATCGCGCTAACCTTCGTCGCCGCAATCACTCCGCTCAGCGATTTCGATGGCCGCGCGTTCTGGGTGCTGAAGGCGAAAGGGATCGCGCAGGAACGCGCCATCGACGGGCCGTTCTTTCGCGGTGCGACGCTCGATCCGCGCAATCACTATCCGATCCTGATCCCGCTCGACGGCGCTGTGATCTTCGGTGTCGCCCACGATTCCGATGACCGTCAACTTCGCTGGCTGTACCTCGGCCTGCTCGCTGCCTTCGCGTTGCTTGTGCGCGAACGGATCGGCCGCATGGTCTCTCCGACGGCGGGTGCCTGGTGTGCGGCGCTCCTGGTCTGGATCCCGCAATTCGCCGTCGAACCCGAGGGCGGCGCGCTGTCGGCCTATAGCGACATCGCGCTCGCGGCCTTTGCGGCAGGGGCCTTCTTCGAACTGGTTGATGCGGTCGCGGGGTCTCGCGGTCTCGCGGTCTCGGGGTGCTCCGCTCCTTCATCACCGCGAGACCGCGCCATCCGCTTTGGTTTGTGGCTCGCGTTCCTCGTGCTGACAAAAAGCGAAGGGTTGCCGTTCGCCCTCATCTTCCTCGTCATCGGGGCCTTTGTCTTTCGTAAACGGATTGTGATTCCGGCGATTACGAGCGTGATCGCGGCATTGGCCCTCTTCGTCTGGCGCGCGCGCATTCCCGCCGGCGACGAAGAGGACATCCTCCACAAGCTTCCGACGATTTTCCGGAAGCTGCACCACCTCGGCGACGCGCTGGCGGCGTTTCCGGCGCACATCTTCCTCTTCCCGCGATGGGGCCTTTTCTGGATCGCTGTCGTCATCGCGGCAGTGCTGGCGTGGCGCGTCGACCGCAGCGGGGCCAAGGTGGCCATCAGCGTCATCATCGCCATGCTCGCCGTTTACGCGGGCGTCTATATCGCCACGGAGTGGGTCGCATCCGACCTGATCGCTGTAACGGCTGACCGGCTGCTGATGCATGTGATCGCGCCAGCGCTGTTTCTTCTGGCGCTCGGAGCTCGCGCCGAAAAAGGAGAGCGGGCGTCTTCGCCTGCTCCCGACGGGCGTCTCGCCCGGCGGTGGGGACGAAGGCGAACGTAAGTGTCGGGTAAAAACGGCGATCTCTCCATCCGCGTTTTCAGTTCAACCCTACTTTCGGCGGGACCACCGCCGGGCGAGACGCCACGGCGGGAGCAGGCGGGACGCCCGCTCTCCGCCCCTATCGGACGAAGTCGATGTAGCCGCGTTCGACGTTCACGTCGACCAGCTTCACGTTGACGCGGTCGCCGACGTCGACTCCATGAGCGCCGTGGATGACCTTTCCCTCAACGGGCGGATGGAAGACACGGACCCACGTTCCTTTCTCCGACGCGCCGGTGACGATTCCGTCGAAACGCTGGCCGACGCGCGGCTCGAGGATGCAGGCCGCCGCAGACTTGCGAACCTGCCGCTCCACTTTGTTCGCAGCATCCTCTGCCTCGGTGCAGTGCTGCGCCAGCGCCGCGAGCTCGTCGTCGGTGTAGCCCGGTTTTTCGCCGTCGAGGGCAGGTTTCACCAGCCGGTGCGTGATCAGATCGGGAAAGCGGCGGTTCGGGGCGGTCGAGTGCGTGTAATCGCGCACGGCCAGGCCGAAGTGTCCAATCGACGATTGGCCCGGCTTTTCAACGACGTACTCGCCCGCGCCCATCGCCTTGACGATGGCCAGCGAAAGATCGGGAAAGCGCAAGGGGTCAGCCTTGCGCCGGCGGACGAGGAACTCCTCGAGCGCGACCGAATCGGGATCAGCCGGCAGTTTCTCGCCATATGTCGCGGCGATGGCCTCGATGCGGTCCCAACGCTCTGGTGAGCGGACCACGCGTCGCAGGCCGGAGAGCCCTTTCGCCGTCAGGAAGCGCGCGGTGACGCCGTTGGCGGCGATCATGAAATCCTCGATCAGGTTCTTGGCGTTGTTGCGCGCCTCGACCTGCAGATCGACCACGTGCCCATTCTCCATCACCGCGCGAGCCTCGATCGTATCGAGGTCGAGGGCGCCGTGCTCGTGCCGCAGCTCCCGCATCGAGTCCGCGACGCGATCCTGCAGCTTAAGATTTTCGGCCAGGCGGGGCACCGCCTTCACCTTCGGAGGCATGTCGGCGTGGCCCTCGAGCCACATTCCGACGGCGTTGTACGCGAGCTGCGCTTTGTTGTGGACGCGGGCCCGGTACACATCGCCTTTCGTGACCGAGCCGTCGGAGGCGACGACCATGTCCATGACGATCGCCAGCCGTTCCTCGTGCTCGTTGAGCGAGGTCAGGTTCGTCGACAGCTTTTCGGGAAGCATCGGAAAGATGCGCGCGGCCGTGTAGATGGATGTCGTGTTCTGCCGCGCGTGATCGTCGATCGGCGAGCCCTTCTTGACGACGGCATCGACGTCGGCCACCGCCACCATGGCCCGGACGTTGCCTCCGCCGAGGTCTTCGGCCACCGTGAGTTGATCGAGATCGCGGGAGTCGTCGTTGTCGATCGAGCACCAGAGAAGGTTGCGGAGATCGCGGATCGACGCGTCAGAGTCGGTTGCGGCGCCGCTTATCCCATCCGCCTGTTTCTGCGCGGCGTCGGAAAAATCGGGTGCGAGCCCGCGATCGATCATCGCCTGGCGCGCAACATCCTGAAGGATCGAGCCGTGGTTGCATCCCTGATGTACGTGGTCGTTTGCCATGGTGGGGCGGCACGTTACCATCAGCGCGCATGCAGCCGAAAGTGACGCGGGCCGGCGACCGTGGAATCCTCGCCGACTTCGGCGCGGACGTCACCGCGGCGGAGTTGCATGCACGCGCGGCCGCGTTGCACGAGGACCCGCACGTCGTGGCCTGCGTCGTCGGCCAGCAGTCTCTTTACGTCGTGTTCGATGGCGACCCGGCGATTGATTTCGACGATGTGCCGCCGATCGCATTCACACCGCGCACGCACGTCATCGACGTCGATTTCTCCGGTCCCGACCTCGACGAGCTCCTCGCGTATGCGCACCTCGCGCGCGGTGATTTCCTGAAACGCGTTCCGTCCATCCGCCTCACTGCCCGTTACCTCGGTTTTTGCGCCGGGTTTGCCTATCTCGAAGGGTGGCCGGACGAATGGCGGATGCCGCGCCGGACGACCTCGCGCAATCTCGTACCGCGCGGCAGCTTCGCCATCGCCGGCGCCATGGCCGGCTTCTATCCCGTCGATTCGCCGGGCGGCTGGAACCTCCTCGGCAGGACGAACGCGTCGCTGTGGGACTCGAATGCGGACCCGCCAAATCGATTTGCTCCCGGTGATGTGATCGAGATTCGTCCGGCCTCGATCGACAGCTTTGACGCGCCAGCGGCTGCGAACGTGGAAAACGGCAGCGAAATCGTCGCGGAGGTCGTTGCGCCCGGGCAGCTCACGACGATTGTTGGTGCTCGTGATTGGAAGCGCGCCGATTACGGCGTTTCCCCTGGCGGACCGTTCGACGTCCTCGCCGCCGCCCTGGCCAACCGCGCTGCCGGCAATGACGACGATGCACCTCTGCTGGAGTGCGTCCTCGTCGCGCCCCGTCTTCGATTCCGCACGGCGCGCCGCGCCGCGTTCTGCGACGGTGGCGGCGACGTGCAGACGTTCACGCTCGCCGCGGGCGAGGAGCTGAACCTCGGTCGCTTCCACGGAGGCTTGCGAGGCTATCTCGCGATCGAAGGTGGCATCGACGAAATGCGCGCACGTTATGCCGAGGCGCCGACGGTGGTGCGGGTGGGGATGGCAATACGATCGTTGAAAAGGGAAGCATCCTACTTGCGCGTCTCAACCGTCGAGAGCCTTCTCCCCCGCTTTTTGGGGGAGAAGGTGCCCCTTCGTCGCTATCGCTCCTCAGGGCAAGCTCCGGCGGATGAGGGGGCGGATCTCTCGCGGAAGGAGCCCGAAGCAAAGGACATCCGCATCATCCTCGGCCCACACGATGCACCCACACTCCCCGAAGAATGGGAAGTAACGGCGCAACTCAACCGCGTCGGTATTCGCCTGCGGCCGATCGAGACATCGTCGTTCGTGGCGTCAGCGAATCTCCCATCGTGCGGGATGCAGTTCGGCACCTTGCAGTGGCACCCGGATGGGAGCCTAGTGGCGATGGGGCCGGACCACCCCGTCACCGGCGGCTATCTGCAGCCGGCGACGGTGGTGTCCGACGATCTCTGGAAGCTCGCCCAGCTTGCGCCGGGCGAGCGGATCCGCCTGATCGTTTGCACGGCCGGTTGAATCGGGCGGCAATGGAGGCCGAGCCTTGGGCAATCAACGCAGCCGTGCCGCTAGTCGCCGTATGAGTAACCAGACCGAGAGCTGACCTTGAACTCGGGGTTGCGCAATGCGACGTTGACCTTCTGGAAGCCGTGCTCGCCGGGGCGCTTCTTCGTGTAGTAGCTGATGAGGTAGTACCCGGCCGTCTGCTTTTCAATCTGCTGAAGAGGCGAGATGTAGCTCGTGTGGAGGCGGTAGTAACGTCCGTTCGTGTCGCTGGCCATCGTCGAAAGATTCTGGTGCACGAACTCCGGCTCGTTGATGCCGCTCTGCAGCGAGACCGGGTAGAGGGTCACGTCCGCGCTGTTGAGCGATGCGATCATCGGATCGTAGTAGCGGCTGCGGGTCAACACGATGTTGCCGCGTACCTCTTCGTCGGGGCCGATGATGCCGTTCGAGAAGATGACCACATCCTTGCGCGCATGAATCGGACGCAGCGCATCGCCGAGGAGATCGAGAGCCTCGTAGACCGACCCGGTCTTGTTGATCATCCGATCGATGTCCATGTTGGCAAGCAAGGACGTGCTGGAGCTCGAGGTGTCCTTGGTGCGGATGCCAAGACCGTATGCCGTGGCATCGTTCAATGCACGGTGGATCTTCGTCTTGTCGGAGGTGAAGTCGCTGTAGACCTTGAGCCTTACGTCGTGGCCGACGATGGCGACGCGGTCCTCGGGACGCAGCCTGTCGTCGAGGAACCGGAAGGCGTCGTTGCGGGCCCGGATCATCTCGGCCTGCGAAGCGAAATCGGACGTGACTTTGTCAAAAAAGAAGATGAGGTACCGCTCGTCGTGGACGCGCTCGACCTTGAAGGCCGCGGTCGATTCAGGCGCGTTGATGAGGCGGCGGTTTGTGAAGTAATCGACTGAATCGACTGGCAGAGCCAGACCGTTCTCGGTGACCACGAAATCGTCCTTGCCGAGGCCGAGTATCTGGCTGCCGCGGGAATCGGTCACGATCGCGTCGAGCTGCACCAGATTGACGTCGACCCTCTCGTTGAACGGCTGTGGATTCTTTTGCGTCTGCTGCGCGAGCAGCGGCGCGGCAACGATCATGAGTAAGGTGATGAAACGCCTGGACATAAAGTCGTCCCCCTTCGCCGGTGCAAACGACGATGCGAGGAGAGGGGATTCCGCCGGGGTAGCCACGGCGCGCGGTTCACGACGCATTGTCACCGCTATGTACAGACGGTCCTCGAGTCTTCGCGGCAGGAGGATGAAACGAAGATGGTGGTCGAGCCGTGGGCATCCAACGCAGCCGGCCGTGCCGGCCTTGCCGGCGCTTCTGACGGAATGAACCCCGGAGGGGGCCGGTTTGACCGGGCTGCGCGGTTCCCCTAGAATCCGCGTCTCTTTTTCGCGCCTTCCAGCGCGTCTGAACTCCCGGGGCATAGCTCAGCCTGGTTAGAGCGCACGGTTCGGGACCGTGAGGTCGGAGGTTCAAATCCTCTTGCCCCGACCAATTGGATTTTGACCGGCTCCGCGTCACGCGGGGCCGTTTTCATTTCACTACAATGCGCGCTCCGTGAAACGACTCATCCTCGCCCTTCTCCTCTCACTCGCCGCCGTCCCCGCCTTCGCGTGGGGGCAGGCAGGCCATCTGATGGCAAACGAGGCAGCCACGTTCGGACTGCCGGCCGACATGCCCCAGTTTTTCTATCGCCAGTTCCCGCAGCTCATCTGGCTAGGACCGAATCCTGACCGCTGGCGGGGCGGCGGGCCGGCGCTCGACGCGTCGAACGCTCCCGATCACGTTATGAACTACGAGTACATCGCCGCGCTGCAACTGCCGCGCGACCGCTACTCGTTCGTGGCGTTGCTGACCACGTCCGGCACGTTGCGCAGATACGGCATCCGGAACACGGATCCCGGCTTTCTGCCGTGGCGCATCGCCGAGATGTGCGAGCAGCTCACCGTCGAATGGCGTCTCTGGCGCAGCGCGGCGCCGGACTCGCCCGACCGCCTCTTCATCGAGCGCGACATCGTCCGCGACTCCGGCGTCCTCGGGCATTTCGTCGCCGACGCCTCGAACCCGCTGCACGACACGATCAGCTACAACGGCTGGATCATGCCTAACCCGAACGGTTACGCGAACGACTGTCAGATCCACGCCCGTTTCGAGTCCGACTTCGTCTCCCACGCAATCTCGACCGGTGACATCGTGTCGAAGATGACCGCGCCGAAGTTGCGCACCGACTACTTCGACACCGCGATCACATTCGTCCGCCAGTCGAACGCACTGGTGGAAGAGGTCTATCGCGTCGACAAAGCCGGCGGCTTCGACCTCTTCCGCAAACCGTCATTGCCGGAAGGGAAGACGTTTGCCGCCGAACGTCTGGCCGCGGGAGCCTCGCTCTTGCGCGACCTGTGGTGGTCCGCTTGGCGCAACTCCGCGAATCCGCCGAAACGGCGGGAAGCAGGCGATTAGTACTGGAAAGGATATCCGTCATCAACGGAACCGGCGAACGAGCACGTATTGCCGGCGGAGCCGGCGAGAGGTCGTAACCCCCGGCTTTTAACAGCCTCCGAGAGGCAGTTAGTAGCCTTCCAGAGGCAGTTAACAGCCTTCCAGAGGCAGTTAACAGCCTTCCAAAGGCAGTTAATAGCCTTCCAGAGGCAAGTTAACAGCCTTCCAGAGGCAGTTAACAGCCTTCCAAAGGCAGTTAACAGCCTTCCAGAGGCAGTTAACAGCCTTCCAGAGGCAGTTAATAGCCTTCCAGAGGCAGTTAACAGACTCTCGGAGGCCTAACCCCTGACGAGACAAGACGTTCCTGTGCTCCGCAGCAGGGCTGGAGTGGGCCGATCTTCGGTCGTCGTCCACGTGACGTCATGCCAAACCTATGACCTATCGAGACTTATCGGCCTTGACCGTATGTGATGGCTAAGTGATCGGTAGCACTTGCCAGGGAGCCTACCTCCCCGTCCATGGCACGTCGTCCACGCCGTGTTTGACGTTTGCGAACCTCGCCGCAACGAACAGGAAGTCCGACAGCCGGTTCAGGTAGGTGATCGAGGCCTTCGTGGCTTCGTCCTCATCCCTGAGTGCGACCACCAGGCGTTCCGCGCGCCGGCAGACTGTGCGGGCCACGTGAAGGTGTGCGGCGGCGAGGCTGCCGCCGGGGAGGATGAACGACTTGAGCGGTGCGAGCTCGGACTCCATGGCGTCGATGGCCTGCTCCAACGCCGCCACCCGCGCCGGATCGGGGCCGGCGAAACGCGATGTGCCGGGCGACGCCAGATGCGCTCCGATATCGAACAGATCCGACTGGATGAGATGCAGCTCACCGTCGAAGGACGACGACGGCCAGATTGCCCGCGCTACGCCGAGGAACGAATTCAGCTCGTCGATCGTGCCGTACGCCTCGATCCGCGCATCATCTTTGCGGACGCGCGTGCCGCCGAACAACGACGTCTCGCCGGTGTCACCGGTGCGGGTGTAGATCTTCATGACGAGGTTGCGGAGTCTCGTGGTCGCGAAGTCGCGCGGTCACTTCGAGACCGCGCAACCGCGAGACCGCGCAACCGCAATCACGCCTCCGCTTCGAGCTGGCGGATCCTCTCCTTCACCACCATCTCGGCGAGGTCGGGGATGACTTCCCAGGCGATGTTGCGGACGACCTGTTCCGACATCATCTGCACCACGCGGCGGGCGATGCGGTCGACCTGTTCGTCGGTAAGGTCGGTAATCTGCGGGTTGACGTCGGTGATCTGCGAGTTGACGTCCGTAATCTGGTCATTGACGTCCGTGATCTGGGGGTTGACGTCGGCGATCTGCGGATTCACATCGTCGGTGATCTGGCTGTTGACGAGCGGCTCGCTGGCCTCTTCGGGAATCGGCGCCGGCATCGACCAGTCCGGTTCTTCGGCGGCCGGCTCCGGCGCCGGTTCTGCGAACGGATCCGCGGTCGGAGACCATGACGGCTCAGGTGACGCGGGGGGAGCCGACGACAACTGCTGCATCTCTTCGAAACTCATGCGCGTGAAGGCACGCGTCTCAGCGGCGAATGCGGCCGGCTGTTCATCCCACGGCGACGCTTCCGGCTCCGGTGGCGGATTGGGTACCTCGAATGGCGCCGGCTGTTCCTGCGACGCCTCGGCCATCTGGCGCATCTCTTCGAAGCTCATCTTGGGAATGGCGCGCGTCGAGGCATCGTCCTGCGGCTCATCCCATGGTGACGGCTCGGGAGCAGCCGGAGGTGGCGGCGGAGGCGGAGCCGACGGCTCTGCCGCCATCTGTTGCATCTCCTCGAAGCTCATTCGGGGGAAGGCGCGCGTCTCACCGCCGAAGGCCGATGGTGCTTCGTCCCAGGGCGAAGGCTCGATTACTGGAGCCTCGGCCGGTGAAGCCTCGACCGGCGGAAGTTCGGGCTCGGGCATCGCCGGCTGCGGCGCGGTCGTCGGCAGGCTCGGCTCATTCGCCATCTGCTGCATCTCCTCGAAGCTCATACGCGAGAAGGCACGCGTCTCTCCGCTGAAATCCTCGGACGGTGCGTCGAACGGCATCTCCGCGGCGAACGCCGGCGCCACCGGCGGAGCAGCCGAAAAGATGTCGTTGTCATGCGCGAAGGGATCCGCGGCCGCCGCGGCCGGTTCCTGCCCGGCGGCGGCAATGCTCGACTGACTTTGCTGAATCAGTTCCTCGACCTTGTGGATGAGGCTCTGCGACTCGAACGGTTTCGTGACCACGGCATCGCAGCCGGCCTTGTCGGCACGGTCGGGATCGAATGGCTCGAACGTGCCGGTCAGCAGGATCACCGGGATGTTGCGGTACTCGGGATGCGACTTCACGTACTCGCAGACCTCGTAGCCGTTCTTCTCCGGCATGATGATGTCCGAGAGGATGATGTCGGGCCGCATCTCGGCCAGTTTCTGGATCGCCTTCGCGCCGTTGTTGACCGCGGTCACTTCATAGTCGCCATCAGAAAACGTGAGCTCGACGACCTTCTGAATGGTGATGCTGTCATCCGCGAGGAGGATTTTCTTCGGCATGGGATGTCACTCCGGTTGATTCCAGGGAACTGTAGCAGTTACGCGGGTTGTTGTTGCTTCTCCCGCTTGAAGACCATGCCGATGTGATCGGTCGCGCCGGTCTTGAAGTTGATCGAGGTGATGCTAACGAGCTCCCATCCGTCGTCGCCGAGCCGATTCAACTCCTCGGCGCGCCGCGGATCCATCGAGTAATTCTCCGACCGGACATTGATGATCTTGTACTCCCAGGTCTTCATGGGTCCGCCCCCTCCCGCGGTGCTGAACGCTAGTGCCGAAAGTGTAGCAGGGTTCGAGGGAATGCGGCTTTGCCGCGTTGTCGGTTGTCGGTTATCGGTTGTCGGTTCGTCTCAGCGTCTCGATCGTTTGATATGGTGCCGTCGGCGATCGGGAACGTGAGAAATCGTCGTATCGCGCCCTGACAACCGATAACCGATAGCCGACAACGCAGCGAAGCTGCAATCATGCCCGACCACCTTTTCCTGATCCTCATCGTCATCGACGGCTTTGGTTGCCGCAAGGAAACCGAATCGAATGCCATCGCCGAGGCCGAGACGCCGTGCTTTGACCGGCTGTATCGGGAGTCGGCGTGGACGACGCTCGAGGCCTCGGGGCGCGCCGTCGGTCTGCCGCGCGACCAGATGGGGAACTCGGAGGTCGGTCATCTCAATATCGGGGCCGGCCGTATCGTCGATCAGGACATCGTCCGCATAGGGAAGGCGGTCTCGCGACACGAACTGGAAGCGAATCCGGTGCTCGTCGACGCCGTGAGGGAGGGCAAGGCGATTCACTTCGCCGGCCTCTTGTCGGACGGCGGTGTCCACTCGATGCAGTCGCACCTGCACGGCCTCATCGATGCCGCCATCGCACTGGGGGCGAACGATGTTTTCATCCACGCCATCCTCGACGGCCGCGACACGCCGCCGAAGTCGGCCGAGAAGTACCTCGGCGATCTCCTCGCCCACATCGATGGCAAACCGCAAGCTCATCTGGCCACCGTCATCGGCCGCTACTTCACCATGGACCGCGACAAGCGCTGGGACCGCGTGCAGCGCGGATACGACCTGATGACGGTCGGCGTCGGCACGGAGACGAAAGACGCGCTGGAAACGCTGCGCCGCTTCTACGAGCAAAGTGTGACCGACGAGTTCGTCGAGCCGATCTCGGTGCTGACACCGGAAGGGGCGCACCGCGGGCGTATCGAAGACGGCGACTCGCTCGTCTTCTTCAATTTCCGCGCGGACCGGATGCGCGAAATCGTCACCGCGTTCAAGGACGACAATTTCGACGGCTTCCATCGCGCCATGCGCCCGAAGGTTCATCTCGCCACGATGAACTCCTACCGCGAGAACTGGACCCTTCCGGTGCTTTTTCCGCCGCAGGAGGTAAGGAATGATCTCGGCGAAGTGCTCTCGCACGCCGGCCTCAGGCAGCTCCGCATCGCCGAAACGGAAAAGTACGCCCACGTCACCTTCTTCTTCAACGGCGGTTCCGACACCAAATCGCCCGGCGAGGAACGGATCCTCGTCCCGTCGCCGAAGGTGGCCACATACGATCTCAAGCCGGAGATGTCGCTCGTCGAGCTCACCGACAAGGTCGTCGAGGCGATCGCGTCGAAGAAATTCGACGTCATCATCATGAACATCGCCAATCCCGACATGGTCGGCCACACCGGCGTGATGACGGCGGCGGTCGAAGCGGTCCACGATACAGACGTCGCCATCGATCGGATTCTCAAGTCTGTCGATGAGGTCGATGGCGTAGCTCTCATCACCGCGGACCACGGCAACGCCGAGCTGATGTTCGATCCGGCCACGGGCCAGCCGCACACCGCGCATACCATCAACCCCGTGCCGCTGATCCTCGTCGACGCGCAAAAGCGTTTCGGCTCGCTGCGCGGCGGCGGCGCGCTTCAGAATGTCGCGCCGACCATCCTCGATATCCTCGGCATCGAGCAGCCGAAGGAGATGACGGGCCAGTCGCTGCTGGAACGGAGCACTACGTGATCCTGGAACAGATTACCGAGCAACTCACCGAAACACTGACCGCGCGCGTGCTGACGCTCTTCGGCCACGCCATCGATCGCGTCGTTCTGCAGGCCCCGCCGCGCCTGGCGATGGGAGATCTGGCCACGCCGCTTTGCCTGGAGCTGGCCAAGGCGCTGAAGCGCAAGCCGCGCGAGCTCGCCGAGGCGATGGTCAACGGCCTGCAACTGCCGATGTTCGTGCAGTCGGTGACCATCGAAGGGGCCGGCTACCTCAACTTCCGCTTCGACCGCGGCGCCTTTACCGCGGCGCACATCCGCAGTGTGATGGCGCCGGCCTCACCGACCGGCGAGCGCGTCATCGTCGAGCACACGAACATCAATCCGAACAAAGCCGCCCACATCGGCCACCTTCGCAACTCCGTCCTCGGCGACACGCTCGTCCGCTGCATGAAGTGGCTCGGCTACCGCGTCGAAACGCAGAACTACATCGACGACACCGGCGTGCAGGTTGCCGACGTCGTCGTCGCCTTCCGGCATCTCGAGCCGAAATCGCTGGCCGAGGTCAAAGCGATGATCGACGACCCGTGTGTGCGCTTCGATTACTACTGCTGGGACGTCTACTCGAAAATGGCCGGCTACTACGCCGAGAATCCCGAGGCGCAACAGTGGCGGCGCGACACGTTGCACGACATCGAACGCCACGAGGGCGACACCTTTGAATTCGCATCGACTATCGCCCGGGCCATCGTCAAACTTCATATCGCTACGATGCTGCGGCTCGGCATCACCTACGACCTGCTGCCGAAAGAGAGCGACATCATCACGCTCCACTTCTGGGACCGGGCCTTCGAATTGCTGAAAGCCAGCGGTGCCGTCATCCAGGAAACGGAAGGGAAGCACAAAGACTGCTGGGTGATGAAGCTCGACGAGAGTGCCGAGTTCGAAGGGATGAACGAGCCGGACAAGATCCTCGTCCGCTCCAACGGCACCGTCACCTATACCGGCAAGGACATCGCTTATCAGCTCTGGAAGTTCGGTCTGCTCGACCGCACCTTCAACTTCCGCAAGTTCTCGACATACCCGGGTGGCCATGTGCTGTGGGAAACGACGAGCGGCGATGGCTCAACTGACGCGCCACGGTTCGGCGGGGCGCAGAGAGTGGTCAATGTCATCGACGTGCGCCAGGCCTATCTGCAGAAAGTCGTCAAGGAAGGCGTACGGCAACTCGGTCACCCCCGCGAGGCGGAGAATTCGATCCACTTCTCGTACGAGATGGTGGCACTGACACCGGCTACCGCGAAGGCCCTTGGAATCGACGTCTCCGAGGAGGACGCGAAGAAACCGTACCTCGAGATGTCAGGCAGGAAGGGGCTGGGCGTCAAGGCTGACGATCTGCTCGACGCGTTGCAGTCGAAAGCCGCGGAGTCGGTGCGCGAGGGGAGAAGCGAAGGGCTGACCGGTGAGGAGTCGGAACAGCTCGGACGCCAGATCGCCGTGGCCGCGCTCCGCTACTTCATGCTCAAGTACGGCCGCAACAAAGTCATCGCTTTCGACTTCAACGAAGCGCTGACGTTCGAGGGCGATTCCGGCCCATACCTCCAGTACTCGACCGTCCGCGTGGAGAACATCTTCCGCAAGATGGCCGAGCGCGGCGTCGACGCACGGCTCGACGACGCCTCACTCGACGAGCTGACGCTCACTGAAGGTTTGACCGACGAGATGTGGGAGCTGGTGCGTTTGAGCGCCGAGCTGCCTGCCGCGATCCGCCGCGCCACCGAGGCGCTGGAGCTGTCGATCATCACGCACGACCTGTTCGTGCTGGCGCAGAAGTTCAACAGCTTCTACCACAAGTATCCGATCCTCAATGAGAAAGACCCCGCCGAGCGCCAGCGTCGCGCCGTGTGCGCCGAGGTCTTTCGTCAGACGATGGCGGCGACGCTCGGGTTGTTGGGGATTCCGGTGCCGGAGAGGATGTAGCGCGCGGCTTCGCCGGGTTGTCGGTTCTCGGTTCTCTGTACTACTAACCTTTAATTTCTGCGCGCGACGGGAAGATTTCGGTTGCGCGCTGAGGCGCGCACTCCAATTCAGCCCCGCGCTCGGCGTAGCGCGGGCGCGGGGTATCGATGGGATGTTGAGGTGCGGCCGCGGAGGCGGCTGCCACAGGCTGTGAGGATCTCGCTTCTCGCGCGAACCGGGCGGTTGTCCCGGCCGCCTCCGCGGCCGGCAAATTGCTGACACTTCTTACCCCGCGCTCGTGCTCCGCCGAGCGCGGGGCTGGATTGTTGAGCGCGCCTTCGCGCGCATCCGGCCCAGGGCTGGCGTCAAGTCCCCTCGGTTGCGAGAGAAGCCCGCGCTGTGAACTCAGCTGCAAAGGGGATGATCTCCAGCTCAGCGCCGGAATCGACCCTGGCAAGGGTCTCCTCCACTCTCCGCAACGTCGGATCGTCGATCGAGTACTCGTAGCACTGCGGGCACTGAATCACCGGAAGAGACTTAATGATCACGATGGACCGCTCTCCTGTCTTGAAGGGGAGATCAGTGTTTGTGGGTTGCTGCGTCCCTCCGCAAACTCGGCATTTCATCGAGGATCCTTCCAATCGGTCCAATTATGACTGCGGTGAACCACTCTGTTCGCAACCGACAACTGACAACCGATAACCCGCCGCAACAAACCCCAGTCATGTACAATAACCCTCACGGCGCTCCAATCGCCGTATCCACGTCATGCGATTCGATCTACAGGACGTAGCGTTGCGCACTCTCATCCTCATCGCCGGCGGGCTTGCGGCGCTGGTGCTTGCGCTCAAAGGACAGGGGGCGGCCCTTCCCGCGTTGGCCGTCGGCGGCACGCTCGGAGCCTGCGTGATGGCGCGGTTCGGGCCAGGCGAGAGCTAGAGCCGAAACGTTCTTGCGCCACTGGTTGCGGAGCCTTGGGCAGCCAACGCAGCCGGCCGTGCCGGCTAGGCGGTACGCGCTTCGTCCGCGCGGCGGACGTTCTCGGCTTGCAGGCCCTTCGGGCCCTGCTTGACGTCGAACTCCACACGCTCACCTTCATTCAGCGTCCGGTAACCTTGCGCTTGAATGGCGCTGTGGTGCACGAAGACGTCTTCGCCGGTATCGCGTTTGATGAAGCCGTAGCCTTTGTCGTTGTTGAACCACTTGACTGTGCCAACTTCGGCCATTTCAACCTCCGGCCTGGTAACGCGGTTCCCGGCCGCGTGAATCCGGGCTATCGCTGAAATCGTGCAATGTTCACGCCGTGCCTGCCACTCGGGAGTCACCAGATCAGGGCCCGATTCATCCCGATGCGCTGAAATCCGAGCTCCTCGTACAGCGCGATCGCCGGCAGGTTGAAGTCGTTCACGAAGAGCGTCACCGCCTTTCCCTTCCGCGCGCAGTGGCCGCAGACCTCGCGAAGGAGCGCGCGGGCGTAGCCGCGGCGGCGGAACCGCGGATTGGTCCAGACGCCCATCAACTGCACGGTCTCGTTGGTGACCGCCGAGTATTCGCACTTCGCGGCGATGACGCCATCGACGACGCGGATCACGGAGCGTTTCTGCTCGACCAGCTCCCGCACCCGCTCCCGGTAGCCGGCGGCATCGCGGTCGAGCGGATCGATTCCGACCTCCTCGCGATGCATGGCCGCGCAGGCGGGGACGAGCGCTTCGAGATCGCGCATGGTCGCATAGCGCGACTCCTTCAGATCGGGGTAGTCGAGCCGTCCTCGGATTGCGTAGACCGGCTGATTCATCCGCACGACGGTGGGAGGATCGAGCCGCGTCCTGAGCCGCAACCAGAGCATCTCCACCAGATGTGCCGGTGAGATGATCGCCCGCACCGGCAGCATGCGTGTGAGGATACGCTCGGCGATGACGGCAATGGCCGTCTCCGTGACGTCCTGCGGCAACTCGCTGTCGCCGGCCAGGACGATGTTCGTCGCCAGGGAGGCCACCAGGACGACGTCGCGGTTATGACGCACCTCCACCGTCTGCGTCGACGGCGCGAAGCGCTCCTCGAGGATGCGCGAGATGAGGTAGACGTTGATGAGCGGATCGCGACGCAGGAACGTCAAGGCTCCCGCCACGTCGTCATTAGCGATCGACTTGATCGACCAGCGTCCTTCGACAGGCAGAGTGGCCATGGGTGGAAGTAGATTAGTAGATTAGCCGATTATCAACGCTCAGGCCCTTTCGGCTATGCGGTCAGCACCGTCACATCGGGATGCTTCCATAGCGCGCTGGCCGGGAACTCCTCGCTGATCTCGCCGCTGCGCAGCCGTTCGATGGCGTCTCGCTTCCTCTCCCCGCTGGCGAGCAGCACGATCGATTTCGACTCCAGGATCGTGGCAATCCCCATGGTGATGGCGTGGGTCGGGACGTTCCCGTCGGGAAAGAGCGAGGCGTTGGCGGCGCGCGTCGACTCGGTGAGCGTGACGGACCGCGTGCGCGAGTGGAAGGATGTTCCGGGCTCGTTGAAGGCGATGTGGCCGTTGCTGCCGAGGCCGAGGAAGGTGAGATCGAGACCGCCGGAAGCAGCGATGTCGCGCTCGTACCGCGCGCACTCCGCATCGACATCGGCCGCCGCGCCATTCGGAATGTGCGCGTTCGCGGGATCGATGTCGATGTAATCGAAAAGGTGCCGCTTCATGAACGTGAAGTAGCTGCCGGGATGTATCCGTTCGATGCCGACGTACTCGTCGAGATTGAACGTCACCACATCGCGGAAGCAGTGATAGGCGCGCCCGCATGCGGCGACGGCGCGCTCGTACATCTTCACTGGTGTTCGTCCGGTCGGCAGTCCGAGAACCGATCGCGGGTTGCGGAGGATCGCTTCCAGGAGAATCTCGGCGGCGCGATCGGAGAGGATGTCGTGGTTGGGAAGGGTTTCCCAGTTCATATTCGCAGTCTCGCGGTTTCGGGGGTGCGCGGTCTCGGGGTTTTACCGCGAGACCTCGCGACCTCGCGACCGCTAAACCCTCTCCCCTCGCAAGTACGTTGCCGCAATCTCGAAACGGTCGGTGAGGACGACGATGTCGGCGTCGTATCCCGGTGCGAGCTTTCCCTTCCGGTCGCCGATGCCGAGGATGCGGGCGGGGACTTCGGTGGCCAGCGGAAGGACGAGCTCCAGCGGCAGTCCGGCCAGCTCGACCATGTTCTGGACGGCGCAGCGCATCGTCAGCACGCTGCCGGCGAGGGTGCCATCAGCGAGGCGTGCCGCACCGTCGGCGACGGTGATTTCGTGCTCGTAGAGCTTGTACGTTCCGTCAGGCATCCCGCAGGCGCGGACGGCGTCGGTGACGAGCGCGATGCGGTGCGGCATGGCCAGCGCGGCGATCCGGAGAACGGCGGGATGGACGTGGATGCCGTCGGCGATCAGCTCCGCGGTGGCGTCGACCGACGTCAGGGCCGCTCCGACCGCGCCCGGCTTACGATGCTCGAGTCCGGTCATGGCGTTGAAGAGGTGCGTGAAATGCGACGCTCCCCATCGCAGCGCGGCGACGCAATCGGCGTAGTCCGCCGCGGTGTGGCCGATGGAGAAGAGGATTCGATCGCGAAAATGCTCGATCAGGGCGCGCACTCCTTCGATCTCGGGCGCGACGGTCATCATCCAGCGAAGGTGCGGCCCCTCGGCGAGGAGCGCGGCCAGCTCGCCGATTTCGGCCGGCCGAATCGAGCCGGCGTCCTGCGCCCCCGCACGGGCGACACTGATGTACGGTCCTTCGAGATGGATGCCGCAGATTGCCGCACCGACGCCGCGTGACGCCCGCGCGATCGTGGTCACCGCCTCGTGCAGATGCTGCCGCGACGCGGAGAGCGTCGTCGCAGCCAGCGCCGTCGTCCCCTCGGTGGCGTGAAAGCGCGTCACGCGCGAGACCGCGTCCGACGTGGCGTCCATGAAGTCGGCGCCGTTGCCGCCGTGAACGTGGATGTCGATGAATCCCGGAACGATGACTCCCTCGGCCACGTCGCTGCCCGGTGGCGGATGGGCGGCATCGCGGACGTCGGCGATCCGTCCGTCGTCGATGGCGATGAGCGTCCCCTCGCGCAGCGCGCCTCCGACAAAGGCACGGCCGAAGATTTTCCGGTCAGTCATTGCGTTTCGAGCACCTCGCGCAGGTTGCCGTGATGCGCTTCGAGCAGGGCACGGGCGTCGTCGAACGTCGTTTTCTTCTTCGCCATGATGGTGGCCAACTTCACATTGCCGCCGGCATCCCGGATGGCCTGAACGGCTGCCGGGCGCGGCACGCCCGCGGCCAGCTCGACCATCCGCACGGCGCGGTTGCGCAGCTTTTCATTCGTGGCCGGCATGTCGGTCATGAGGTTCGAATAGACATGCCCGAGACGAATCATCACGCCGGTGGAGAGCGTGTTGAGCACCAGCTTCTGCGCGGTGCCGCTCTTCATCCGCGACGATCCCATGATGACCTCGGCCCCCGTTTGCGGCGCGATGGCGATGTCGGCCTCGCTGGCCAGCGGCGAATTCGGATTGGATGTGACGGCGACGGTGAGCGCGCCGAGCATGTTGGCGCGGCGAATGGCGGCAACGGTGTAGGGAGTCGTCCCCGAGGCGGCGATGCCGACGACGGCATCCTCCGCCTTGACCTCGGCGTTGACGGCTTCGATGGCGGCCTCTTCGTCGTCCTCGGCGCCTTCGACGGCGTGCAGGAAGGCGCGTTCGCCGCCGGCCATGAGCACGCGGACGAGCGATGGGTCGATGCCGTAGGTCGGAGGCAGCTCCGAGGCATCGAGCATGGCGATGCGGCCACTCGTGCCGGCGCCGGCGTAGAAGAGCCGGCCGCCATGCTTCAGGCGATCGGCGATCTGGTCGACGGCGTGCGCGATGCGGTCGGCCTCCGCGGCGACGGCGGCGGCGACGAGTGCGTCCTGCTCCTGAATGATCCGAACGATCTCGCGTGCCGATCGCTGGTCGATGTCGAGACTCGCGTCGAGCCGCTCCTGGCTCATGGCTTTGGAAGATATCATTCGAGGCATGCCTACCCTTATGCAGAAGATCCGCCTCGTCTTCCGCGGCTGGCAGCGGCGGCGGGAGGAGCGCGAGAAGGAGTTTCTGACGCGCAACGCGGGGTGGAGCACGACGCCGGCCGCGGCAGCGGCGCCGCCCGCGAGAGAACGTTCCTTCGATGTCGACACCGAGGGGTTGACCGTTGCCTACCTCGACGATTCGGGCCAGCTCGCGCACTTTCTCGACACCGAGGATGGCGAAATCGTCGATCTTCGTGTGGCGGAGTTGAGCGCGCATCCGGAACTGGCCGCGCCGCGGTACCGTCGTGTGCCTTCGCGTACCGGAAAATCGGAGGCCGAGGATCGGCGTGCATTCATCGAGTCGCTCGATGCGTCGCCCGCGCGCGACGAGCTCGCGCGCAGCAGCGATGCCGAAACCTTCCGCCGCGCGCTTGCCGCCGACCGCACCATCGAGCGTGCCTGGTACAACTTCCGAAACGATCGCGCCATCGCCGCGATCGAGGCGTGGATCGAGACGCTTTGACAAAAAAAGGCCGCGCCTTTCGGCGCGGCTCATCGGTAGGGGATCGATTTCGATTTACGGCTGCGGAAAGTGGGGTACGTAGTTTGTCCGCGGAACCGGTACGATCTCGACTTCGACGACCTGGAGCTCGGGGTAGAACTCTTCTCCGTGCCGCGGCATGATCGTTTCCGGCCTTTGTTTGTCGGTCTCGCTCACGCCCTCTTCGGTCCATTGATCACCGTCGTATATCCACATGGGGGCGTCCTTTCCACTGCTTGCTCGGTTTCTCCGAGTTGACCACTCCTACTTCAATTGGCCTGCCAGCTCTGCCAGCTTCCAACATCACTGGTTTCAGTAGTTTCTACGGATGGTTCCGGCAAAGGGTTTAGGCGTACTGTCCTCGGTGGGACTCAGTACGTCCGGAGCGCGGGTCAGCCGTTTTCCGCCACGAGGCAGGCGGCAAGTTTCCGGTAAGCCTTGCCGCGATGCGAGACCCTGTCCTTCTCCTCGGCGGTCATCTCGGCGAACGTCTTCTCTGATCCGCGCGGCTGGAACCAGGCATCCCAGCCGAATTGCCCTTCGCCGCGCGGCTGAACGAGGACCTCGCCCTCGCAGACGCCGCAGAAGATCTCGACCTTCGTGCCGTTCCAGTAGCCGACGCAGCACTCCGCTTTGGCGGCGCGGTTGTTGAGGGCGTAGGCGATGGCGGCAAGCCCCTTGCCGCCTGCTGCTTCGAGCAGCCAGCGCACGTAGGGGCCGGGGAAGTTGCCGAGCTCGTCGAAGCCGAGGGAGACATCTTCGACGATGAGACGGCTGTAGCCTTTCGTGCGTGCCACCTCGAGCTTGTTGCGGGTAATCTCTTCGACACCCGAAGCCTGAATCTCGGGTAAAGCGATGGAAACACGGAGCAAAGACATGCCCAGGATGCGCTCGGCTTCGATGCCTTTGTTCGGATTCGAGGAAACGAGAATCAGCTTGTCGCGGTCGGACACGCGGCGGATTCTATGTCTCGGTGGTCAAGGCACGGAACGTTCGCGAGAGGCGTTGCCGCAGGTGTTGCGGGGCGGAATCGCGGCCGAGGCGTTTGACAATGAAGATGCGCAACCGGCGGTGGATGCTGACGCGCTGTTCGCACTCGGGGCAGAGGCTGACGTGGGTCTTGAAGTCGGTCTGTTTGCGCTCGCCGAGGTTTCCGTCGAGGAAGAAGTAGGCAACCCGTTTCACATCGTCACAGATCATTACTGCGGTTCTCCTTGGCTGTCGAGGTGACGACTCTGCAACGGTTCGCAACTGGCAGGAGGCAAGCCGAATTCCGAACAAAAAAAGGGCGGCCAGTTTTGTGGCCGCCCTTCGCGTGATCGTTTGATGGAATGCGTTACTCGATCTCGAACTGCTCCGGCTCTTCTTCTTCGATCTCCAGCTCGAGGTCTTCGTCGTCGGCGAAGAGAATGGCCTCTTCGTCGACTTCCGGTTCCTGGATTTCAGTCTCATCTCCAGACTCGGAGTCCTTCTTCTTGCGGCCCTTGGTCTCGTCCTTGCGGGAGCGCATCTTGGCGGGCTCGGCGCCGCCGCGGATGTAGCCGTACTTGCGGGCGTACTCCAGCAGCGTCCGCTCCAGCATCTTGCGGCCGCGGTAGAGGCGCGACATGACGGTGCCAACCGGGCAGTCGAGGATCTCGGCGATCTCTTTGTAGGAGAAGCCTTCGATGTCCGCCAGCAGGACCACCATCTTGTAGTCATGCGGAAGCGAGTCGAGCGCGCGCTTGACGTCGGCGTCCATCATGTCCTGGAAGATCTCGCTCTCCGGATCCTTGATCAGGTCCGGCGCGTTCTTCTGGATGACCCGTTCGTACGACTCTTCAATCTCGGAGAAGTCGATCTTGTGCGGCGTGAGCTTCTTCTTCCGGTAGTTGTTGATGAACGTGTTCTTCATGATCTTGAAGAGCCACGCCTTGAAGTTCGTGCCTTCCTCGAACTTGTCGTAGTACTTGTAGGCCTTGAGATAGGTCTCCTGCACGAGATCCTCAGCGTCTTCGGAGTTCCTCGTCATGCGATAGGCAGTGTTGTAGAGGGAGTCGACGTAAGGCATGGCTGCCTTCTCGAAGTCCCATCCCTGCTCGTGATCAGTCGCTACAGCGGTTTTCATCGTGTCTCCCGTACGTCTACTTCCAAAAAATGCGTAAGTCGTGCCGTTATCGTTGTTAGATGCGGCGATCAAAAAAATGGTTACCAAGGGCGTCGAAGTTTCCGGGGTTTGCTGCCGAAGTCGTTGCCGATGCAGGGGTTACGACTTCGGTTGGCAATTGCTGAAACGCTCTCTGCGACCCGGTGAACCGTCGGCGTCCGCGTCACCGCGACCGGACACGTCCGTCCTCAAAGTTGTTGTCGTCGAGATTTACTACGGTTTACGGAGGGGAAGTGCCGGTGAACAACCAGTGAACAACCCGAATTCCCAGCGCGCATTATACACGGTCGCCGGCGAAGGGCAAGCCCTTCCTCTATTCGCTGTAGATGACGAGGAGGGTTTCGTAGGCGCGGGTGATCTCGATGAACCGCGCCGCCGCCGCCGTCTGCACTTCGGCGGGCTGGCCGAACACCTTGTCAGGATGATGCTGCGCGGCGAGCTTGCGGTAGGCGGCGATGATGATGGCCCGTGTGGCAGGGCCCTCGACACCGATGATCCGGAGCAACTCCGATGTCTCACGCTGGTCCCGGGAGTAAAGCGGCGTGGTCACTCCGCCTCGGTCGGCGCTCCGTGGCCTGGCGGCCTTGGCGTAGTCGACATAGTCGAAACCGTAGGTATCACGCAGCTTAGCCAGGGCGTCAGTCTGGAAACCGAGGCCGAAGCTGAGATCGAGAAGCGCCGAGTATTGGCGCAACGGAACCGGTGTGGTCCGGTCAGCGACGAGCCGGACGGCGGTATCGAGGAGCCACATGCGCTGTTCCGCCGTGGCCAGCTTCGCGAAACGCTCGCTCCAACTGACGACGTCGATCGACGACGTGACGGGCGCAGCCACCCCTGCTCCCTGCCGGACCGCGCGCTTTGCGGCATCCGGAGGTGTTCCACCGGCGACGAGCAGATTGACGAGGAGGGAAGCCGCGATGTGATTGCGGTCCGGCGCGACACTGGCGCGCGTGGCCCCGCTCATCTCCGCCTCGCGCTGCGCCGCCGCAAAGGTGATGATGATCGAGGCCGCCAGCCCGACACCGATGGCGAGCATGATGATGACGACGGTCAGCTCCACGGGGCGATTATGCGTGAACGGGGAGGAGCAACGCGTCGATCGCGGCGATGCGCGCTTGTATTGCCTCTTCGCCCAAAGCGGGGAGCGAGCCGTCGATGCCGATCTCCTCATCGATGCTGACCCAGCTCCGGCATCCCGCGTACTCTGCCTTCATCACCACCTCGGCGGGCGTGGCCAGCCGGTACGCGCGTACGGCGATGACGTTGATGGCCTGGTCGGGCCGGAAGCGGTAGCGGGTGTTGATGGTGTCGCGGTCGAGGACCGTCAGAGGCTCGAGGCGTTGCAGTAACTCGCTGTCGCGGATCTGCCACGTCTTCAGCACTTCGGCCCAATGCGTGATCCGCACATGCGACGGCTCAGCGCCGCCGGCGTCGTGGTAGTTCGTAGGAAAGAGGTAAAAGCGGGCGGCTTCGACGCCGAACGTCTGATCGGCGAGGCCGCCTTTGCGGATCAGCACGACCTGATCGCCGCTGCCGAGGGCGTCGATGACGGATGCCCACTCCTTCAGCGACGTGTGATTCGGAATCTTGTTCATGGTCATGGACGGAACGTTACCGAGTTCACCGGTCCTTCCCATATGGTCACAGCCAGAACGACGGCATCCTCCCCGGCCACCGCCTCACCGAGCTGGTCCGCGAACCATTCGGCGATGTTCTCCGCGGAAGGATTGATCTCGTCGAAGGGCGGAACGTCGTTGATACAGCCGTAATCGAGCCGTTTGGCCAGCGCTTCGAGCTTGCGCCGGGCAGTGACGAAATCGACCGCGATGGCATCGGAGTCGACGCCCCCCGCCCGTGCGGCGAGGTCGGCTTCGACCTTGTAGGAGTGCCCATGCAGCGGCTCGGAGATGCCGCGGTATTCGCGAAGGAAGTGTGCGGCTTCGAAGCGGGCGGAGACGCGGACTGTGAAACGTTTGCCGGTTGTCGGTTGTCGGTTCCCCGACTCCCGAAAGACTCTGGCAATCATCTCTTCGCTCATTCCCAGCCCCCGCACTTCGTCCGGCGACGATTGCGATCGCAACAGATCCTCGGCGCGGGCATCGTCCCAGCAGTCGGAGGGACTGGAGCCCTCGGCCAATTCGATCAGCGTCCGCAGTGTTTTGCGGCGTGCGGCATCGTCCGGAAGCTCCATGGCTGGAAGTGTACAATGCGCCCCGCCCGACAATGCCGCTCCCCAAAAGCATCCTTTGCAACTCCTGCAGGAAAACCTATCCCGAAGGTTGGAAGCGCTGCCCGTACTGCGGTTTCGACGAGATGCGGGCCCGTCAGGACGGACCGATCCGCAAGTACATGCAGCGGAAGCTGCAGGAGTTTGAGCAGCGGACGGGCAAGAAGGACGAGCGTCGCGCGGGTGGTGGTGGCGGCGGACGTCCTCCGCGGCCCGATGCCAGGCCGCAACAGCAGCAGCGCGAGCGAGGCCGCGATGGCCGTCCGCAACGTCCGCAGCGTGGCGGTCCGCAGCCACAGCGTCCTAACCAGCAACGCCCTCCGCAGCAGCCGCGGCCACAGCAGCAACAGACATCCCCGCAAGCCGAAGGAGAGCGGACGGGCCGCCGTCGCCGCCGTCGTCGCGGCGGCAAACCAGCAGAATCTGCCGCGGCCAACCAGAATGCAGCCCCGCTGCAACCGAGGCCGCCGCGCGAGCCGCGTCCGCCGCGCCCGCCCCAGGCGGCGCGCCCGAATCCTCAGCCTCCTCGCGAGGATGGCGGAACGCCGCGCCCCGAGGGTGACGGTCCCAAACGGCGGAGACGTTTCCGCCGGCGCCGCGGTGGTGGGGGTGGTAGTGGTGGACCAGAGACCCCGCCGTCATAGTTGCGGCTGCGCCGCGTTGTCGGTTGTCGGTTATCGGTAGATTTTGCCGAACCGCGGCGAGCCTCGGGACCGAAATCGCATCAAATTGGACTGATACCGCTCCAAACGGATCGATATCGCATCAAATCGGATCGATACCGCATCAAATCGGATCGATGAACGCTCCAAATTGGATCGATACCGCGTCAAATCGGATCGATACCGCTCCAAATTGGATCGATACCGGTCCAGATTGGATCGATGCCGCATCAAATTTGACCGATACCGCTCCAAATTGGATCGATACCGCATCAAATTGGACCGATAACCGACAACGCGGCGCAGCAGCCGTTTACGCGAGCGTTGCCGTCGCCGGCGCCTGCGCAGCAACCTTCGGCCGGTTGAGCTGGAGATGGCGGGCCGTGCATTCGGCGAACCCTTCGCAGCGGATGCAGTAGCGGTCTGAGTGCTCCGGCTTGAAGTCGATCGGCTCGCAGATGTTGACGCCGTTGACTTTCTCGCGTTGCGCGAGGTCGATCAGACGATTGATGTCGGAGTCAGACCCTGTGACTAGAGCCCGTTTCATGGCCGCTACGCGGGTGATATTGCGTGTGGCGGCGACCACCGCGGCATCCTCCGATCCGAGCCTTGGTGCCGGACCAGTCTCCCGCGTTGCGATCGCCAGCACCCGCACACGCTGCGAAACGTAATAGCCGAAACCGACAACAGCCCCGGCCAGCGCCGCCAGATTGGTCTTGCTGCCGAAAAAGACGCCGGTAAGCAGCGCCGCCAGCGCCAGCCAGGCCAGAAACGTTACGCGGATGGGCAGGATCGTCGAGAGATAGAACGTCTGATCGCGGTTGAGCGCGGCGTAGACGAACAGCAACGTGAAATTGATGAAGAAGGAACCGAGGAGCGGCGTGTTGAACCAGGCTGCCACGAGCGCCGTCGCCAGTGTCGACATCAGATAGAAGCGAAGGAAGTTTCCCGTTCCCCACTGCTCCTCGACGGCGAACCCCATCAACGAGAGCAACACGAGATTGAGAAAGAGGGTCAGAACCGGCGGGATCGTGAACGCGCCGACATGACCGGCCTGCGCGAACTGGTAGGTGAACAGGCGCCAGATCTGTCCGGTGGCAACGGCGTTCCGGTCGAATCCGAAGAGGCGGGTGAACTTCTGGGCGTCCTGGTATTGGAGAAGGAAGAACGCGACATTCAGGAACAGGAGAATGTACGTCGAGCGCAGATTTTCACCGCGACTTCGGAACATGACGATCCGAACGTAAGTCCTGGATTGAATAATTCAATGCCTCCCGTGCGGTTGTTACGCATTGGACGGCGAGAGTGTTGAATTCGTTTGCAGGCGTGGTTGCGGGGTCTCGCGGTTGCGGGGTCTCGCGGGATGCGACGTCATCACGCCGCGTGAGCCCGAAACACCGCGAGACCGCGCAACTTCGAGACCGCGAGACTCCAATTTCAGAGAGCTCCCCGCAACTTCGAGACCGCGCAACCCCGAGACCGCGAGACCCCGCAACCCCTACCGCACCACTACGTTCTCCAGCCCCTCGAACCGCAGCACGTTGCCGTTGGCAAGGTGATGCTTGGCCGCCACGCCGGCGGCCAGTTCCAGGACGGATGAGGCCTGCGCCTTCGGCGGATAGTTCGGGCAGGGGTCGGCTTTGCAGGGCTGGACGTCATGGGCGATATGGACGATGCGGTGCTGGCTGTCCATCCAGATCATGTCGAGCGGGATGAGCGTGTTCTTCATCCAGAACGGATAGTCGCCAGGCTGCACAAAGAGAAAGATCATCCCCCGATCGTCAGCCAGGTGATCGCGGTACATCAGGCCCTGCGACCGGGTTTCATCGTCCGAAGCCACTTCGACCGCAACGACGAAGTGGTCGGGAAAGACGATGCGCTGAGCGCTCGCCGCAGCCATCGTCGTGGCCGGACTCGGCGTTGGCGTCCGCTGGGTGCAGGCAAGAGCAAACATCAACAGAATGCTAGCTTTCATTTTCCACCTCGACCACCTCGTCCAGCCGCTCGCGGGAGATGAGGTCATATTTCTTGGCGTAGTAGCGGAAGGAGCGGAACGACATCCGCAGCAGCTCGGCTGCCTGCGTTTGGACTCCGCCGGTGCGCTCCAGCGCCTTCAGCATGAAGATCTTTCCGATTCCCTCGAGGTGGTCCACCAGCGAGATCCCGTCGGCCGGAAGATCAAACGTGACGTCCGGCATCGAGCCACCGAGAAGAACATGCTCCGGGAGCGACTTCGTCGTCAACACGTCCGACGCTTCCAGCGCGATCATCCGTTCGATGACGTTCTCCAGCTCGCGCACATTGCCGGGCCAGTGGTACTTCTCGATCGAGCGCATGGCATCGGACGAGATCCTTTTCTGGGGCACCCCCATCGACTTGGAGTATTTGGTGATGAAGTGCTCCACCAGCAGAGCGATGTCCTCGCGCCGCTGCCGCAGCGGCGGAAGGGCGATCGGGATCACGTTGATGCGGTAGAAGAGATCCTCCCGGAACGAACCGGCGCGGATCGACTCGGCGAGATCGCGATTCGTGGCCGCGATAACGCGCACCTCGACCTGCGTCTCGCTGTTCGAGCCGACGCGGCGTACCACGTGGTCCTGCAGCACGCGCAACAGCTTGATCTGCATGGCCGTCGAGGTCTCGCCGATCTCGTCGAGGAAAATCGTCCCGCGGTCGGCTTCCGTGAAGAGTCCTTTTTTCTCGCGGATCGCGCCGGTGAAGGCGCCGCGCTCGTGTCCGAAGAGCTCCGACTCCAGCAGCGTCTCCGGCAGAGCGCCGCAGTTGATCGAGACGAACTTTCCGCGGCGGCCGGAGTTGTAGTGGATGGCCCGGGCGATCAGCTCCTTGCCGGTGCCTGAGTCGCCCGAGATCAGCACCGTCGAGGTGGTCTTGGCAATGCGCTGCACGATGGAGAAGATCTCCTGCATGCGCGCGCTGCGGCCGATGATGTTGGAGAAGGTGAAGCGCTCCTCGAGCGCCGTGCGGAGGTGGATGTTCTCGTCCTCCAGCTCCTTCCGCTCCGCGGCGTTGCGGACGATGATCTTCAGCTCGTCGATGTCGAATGGTTTGGCGATGTAGTCGAAGGCCCCTGCCTTGAGCGCCTCAACCGCCGACTTCGTCGAGGTGTGTGCGGTGATCATCACCACGGCCACGGACGGCGTCGCGGTTTTCACTTCGCGCAACAGGTCGATGCCCGATCCGTCCGGCAGCATGAGGTCGCAGAGAATGATGTCGGGCTCGTGTTTCGCCATCGCCATTCGCGCCTCGGCAAGCGAGCCGGCCGTCTCCACGCGCCAGCGTTCCTCTTCAAAGACGATCGAGAGAAAGTCGCGTAGCGACGCCTCGTCATCGACGATCAGCAGGTTCACAGCTCGGATTATAGGAGTCTGCCGCGGTGGAACGTTATTCAAGCGCTGTTGGCGGAGCTTGGTCAACCGACGGTCAACCAACGCCGCCGGCCGTGCGGCCTACTCGCGGATGGCGATCGCTGTCGCTGCCGCAATGACCTGGCCGAGGAGAAACAGTTGCGAGATGCCGTGAAGCATTCCGAACTGTCGCCGCACTGGATCATCAGACGGAAGGCTGCTGATCGGGGCAAACGACTCGGCGCGGATGATCCGGATGCGGGTGTCGAGCAGCGCCTGGAACGACGCCAGGAGGATGGCCACGAAGAGGATGACCAGCATCACAGTCCGGCTGCGGCGCCACTCCAGGAACAGGAGAAAGAGCGGCGCGAGAAGGGCGATGTAGTGCCAGCGCGTGAGGATCGCGCCGACGACATTGGCGGCATCGGTGGGATTGGTCGCCGCGCTGAATGCAGCCGAGGCCGAAAGCATGAGAAATACGCCGCTGCCGAGCCAGAGCGCCTGGATTAGGCGGGTAATTGCCAGCGAGGACTTTCGCGGCTGACGCGATTCCTCAGGCGGGACGCTGACTTCGACGGGTGTTTCCTCGAGCGCCGCCGCCGGCGCAGGCTCGATACTCGGATCCTCGGTCATCGAAATACCTCGCGAATCGATTCGTCGTACGGCGCGCGCAGCAGACCGCGGTCGGTGATGATGGCGCTGATCAGGCGCGCCGGCGTGACATCGAAGGCCGGATGGCGGACGTTGATCCCATCCGGCGCGATCGAAACACCGTTCATCGACGTCACCTCCGCCGCGCTCCGTTCCTCGATGTCGATGCCTGCACCGGTTGGTGTGTTCACGTCGATCGTCGACAGCGGCGCGGCCACGTAGAACGGAACGCCGTGGGCGTTCGCGAGGACGGCCACCGTGTACGTGCCGATCTTGTTCGCCGTGTCGCCGTTCGCGGCGATGCGGTCGGCGCCGACGATCACGGCGTCGAAACGTCCCTGTTGGAAGAAGTGACCGGCCATGCTGTCGGTGATGAGGGTGACGTCGATGTTTTCCTGCTTCAGCTCCCACGCCGTCAATCGCGCGCCCTGCAGGTAGGGACGCGTCTCGTCGGCGAAGACCGCCACGCGCTTGCCCTCTTCGACCGCCGCGCGGATTACGCCGAGCGCCGTGCCGTAGCCCGCGGTCGCCAACGCTCCGGCATTGCAGTGGGTCAGAACGGTGACCGATTCGCCGAGAAGCTCGGCGCCGTAGCGGCCGATGCGCTTGTTGGCTTCGACGTCTTCGCGAAACATCGACTCGGCCTCGGCGGTCAGATCGCGGCCGGCCTCCCGTGCTGCGAGCATTCTGTCCAGCGCCCACATCAGATTGACGGCCGTCGGACGCGATGCCCGCAACTCCGCCGCGGCGTCATCGATATCGTCGCCGCGCCGGGCCGCAAGCGCGACACCGAATGCCGCCGAAACACCGATGGCCGGCGCGCCGCGGACGATCATGTCCCGGATGGCCACGGCGACCTCGTGCGCGTCCGTGCAGCTCACCCAGCGGACTTCCCGGGGCAACAGGCGCTGATCGAGGAGGTCCAGCGCGTTGCCGCGCCAGCGAATAGGTTCAACGTGCATGCGGTTCGCAGTGAAAGGCGGTCGTTATACTACGGCTAGCTTTCGGAGGATCAATGGTCAGGGTAGGAATCAATGGTTTCGGGCGTATCGGACGCAATGTGCTCCGCGCCGCGCTCGAGCGCAATCTCGATATCGAATTCGTCGCCGTCAACGATCTCACGGACGCCGCGACGCTGGCGTATCTCCTGAAGTACGACTCGGTTCATCACACCATTCCGAACGAGGTCGGACATACGGCCAATGGCATCACCATCGACAGGAAAGAGCTTCGTGTTTTCTGCTCTCCCGATCCCTCCGACATCCCGTGGGGCGAAGCCGGCGCCGAGATCGTCGTCGAGTCGTCGGGCCGGTTCACGTCGAAGACGAAGGCATCGCTCCATCTCCGGAAATCGGTCGAGCAGGTAATCATCTCCGCCCCCTCGAAGGATGCCGACGTGACCATCTGCATCGGCGTCAACGAGCAGGATTTTGATCCCGCCGCGCACAAGATCGTCTCGAACGCCTCCTGCACCACCAACTGCCTGGCGCCCGTGGCGAAGGTGCTGCACGAGAAGTTCGGCATCGAGATGGGGATCATGACCACGATTCACTCCTACACGAACGATCAGGAGATCCTCGATCTCCCGCACAAGGACGTCCGCCGCGGACGCGCGGCAGCGATGTCGATGATCCCGACGACGACCGGCGCCGCCAAGGCCGTAGGCCTGGTGCTGCCCGAGTTGAAGGGAAAGTTCGACGGCATCTCCGTCCGCGTTCCCACGCCGAATGTTTCGCTCGTCGATCTGACCTTCCGCACCGAAAAGGCGACGAACGCGGATGAGATCAACGCTGTGCTGCGCGAGTCCGCGAACGGCGCGCTGAAGGGCATCCTGACCTACTCCGACGAACAGCTCGTTTCGGTCGATTTCAACCACAACTCGTATTCGGCGATCGTCGATACGACTTTCACCCGTTCGGTCGACCCGCACATGCACAAGGTGCTGTCGTGGTACGACAACGAGTGGGGTTACTCGAACCGTATCCTCGATCTGATCGCGCACGTGGCGCGGGTGAAGAGGGAGTCGTTTACGATGTCGTCATGAGACGCTGACGCGAATTGGTTGTCGGTTATCGGTTGTCAGTTGTCAGTTGTGGGTTGTGGCCGCAACCGAGAACCGATAACCGACAACCGATAACTTCTCATAAAAATGATCACGATCCGTACCCTCGACGACCTTTCGCTCCCGGCCGGCGCGCGTGTGTTTTACCGTGTCGATTACAACGTGCCGCTCGACGGTGCAAGGATCACCGACGCCACCCGCATCGAGGAGACGTTGCCGACTCTTCGCCGTCTCCGCGCTGCCGGAGCCGCCGTCGTGATCGCCAGCCACCTCGGCAGACCGAAGGGGGAGCGGAAGGCGAAGTACTCGCTGGAACCGGTCCGCGCAAGACTGGCCGAGCTGCTCGAAGCCGGCGTGCAATGGTCGGATGACTGCATCGGCAGCGAAGCCGAAGCGAAGGCGTCAGCCCTAGCGCCGGGACACGTTCTGCTTCTCGAGAACCTTCGTTTCCACGCCGGTGAAGAGGCGAATGACCACGCCTTTGCCGAGCAGTTGCGCAAGCTCGCTGGCTACTACGTCAACGATGCCTTTGGCGCCTGCCACAGAGCCCACGCCTCGATCGATGCGCTTGCGCGCCTGTTCGACAAGGCGCACACCGCCGGCGGCCTCCTGCTGGCGAAAGAAATCGAGTTCCTGCAGAAGATCACCAACGTTTCCGACCGCCCCTTCGTCGCCCTCCTCGGCGGCGCCAAGATCGCCGGCAAGATCGAACCGCTCGAAGCGCTCGTCAAGCTCGCGGACACGGTCCTCGTCGGCGGCGGGATGGCGAACACGTTTCTGGCCGCCCGAGGCGTCGCCATGGGCGGCTCGCTCGTCGACAACGATTCGCTCGAAGTGGCGAAGAGGATCACGAACGTGACGCTGCCGGTCGATCTCATCGTCGCCGACGATCTGGAACAGCCGAAGACAATCGAGACGGTCGATGTATCGAGCGGTCTGACCGCCGGTCAGAAGGCCTTCGACATCGGACCGAAGACGATCGCGGCGTACGACGCGATCCTGAAAGGAGCGCGCACGATTTTCTGGAACGGGCCGATGGGCGTGTTCGAGAACGAAGCCTTCGCGAAGGGAACGATGGCCGTGGCGCGATCGGTGGCCGAGGCTGGCGGGACCACGGTCGTCGGCGGTGGCGAATCGGTCGAAGCCGTGAAAGCGTCCGGGTACGCCAGCCGCATCAGCCATATCTCCACCGGCGGCGGCGCATCGCTGGAGTTCATCTCGGGGGAAACGCTGCCGGGAGTGGAGGTGCTGCGGGAGTGAGGTTGCAGGGTTTCTCGGTTGCTGCGTTGCTGGGTAGAGTCAAATCACTGGCACCGAGCAACCAAGCAACCCAGCAACCGAGCAACCCACGCCATGCCTCAGGAAATCGAAGTCAAATTCGCCCTCAAAGACCGCGCCGATCTCGTGCGGAAGCTGCATGACATCGGCGGGCAGCGGCTCTATCCCGAGACCTTCGAGGACAACATCGTCCTCGACCGCCGCGGCGAGCTGCGGACCAAAGGCTCGCTGCTGCGCGTGCGCAAGTTCGGCAAGTACTCGATCGCGACCTACAAAGGGCCGATGTCGATCGAGGGAGGGGTGAAGTCGCGCGAGGAAGTGCAGACCGGCGTCGAGAGTTTCGAGCTGGCCATCCAGCTCTTCGATGCCCTCGGATACAAGCCGGTCTTCCGCTACCAGAAGTTCCGCGAGGTCTGGCGCATCAAAGAGGTCGAAGTCGTCCTCGACCGCACCCCCATCGGCGACTACTTCGAGATCGAAGGCCCCATCGACGTCATCCGCACCATCGCCGCCGAGCTGGGGATGACGATGGAGCAGGCCATCCGGCAGACCTACGCGGACCTCTATCGATTGGCGAGACGGACACGGCCCGATCTGGGCGAGAACATGATCTTTCCGCCGGAGCAACTGTGATGCGCGGTCGCGGGGTCTCGCGGTTACGCGGTCTCGCAGTTTCTTCGCCCTACACAACCGCGAGACCGCGCAACCTCGGGACCCCGCAACCGCAATGAAGGCCATGATCCTCGCCGCCGGCTACGGCACGCGTCTCCGGCCGGTCACGTACACGCTGCCGAAGCCGCTCGTGCCGTTGTGCGGACAGCCACTCGTGGCCTGGGCGATTGAATCGTTGCTCGCATTCGGTATCCGCGATTTCATCGTCAACCTCCACCATCTTCTCGAGCCGATCGAGCGATTTCTTCGGGACCGGTTTGCGGACGCGCGGTTCGAGTTTTCGTACGAGCCGGAGATTCTCGGGACCGGTGGCGGTGTACGAAAGGTGCGCAGTCTTCTGGAGCGGGACGCCGAGTTTTTCCTTGTCAACGGTGACACGATTCAGTTCCCGTCATACGACGCCTTGCTTGCAGCGCGGAGCGACGCACTTGCGGTATTGACGCTGCGACATCCACCACCGGGTGATCGCTTCACGCCGGTTTACTTCGAAGATGGCCGCGTCAACGGCTTCGGCAGAGGAATCGGCGAGGCGCTGATGTTCTCCGGCACACACCTGATCTCGAACCGCATCTTCGACTACCTTCCGGACAAAGACTTCTCCGGCATCGTCGACGAGGTCTATCAGCCGCTCATCGACAGTGGCCGTGAAACGATTGCCGGCGTTGTCGACGACAGTCTCTGGTTCGACATCGGAACGCCGCAACGCTACGTGGCCGCGTCACGCACGCTGCTAGACCTCACCGTGCTTGGCCGTCTCGCGCCCGCGCGCGGCACGCACGTCGCCGGCGACTCGCTGTTCGATGACACGGCCGTCGTGACCGGTACGATGACGCGCAGCATCGCCGGCGCGCGCAGCGTCATCGAGGGGAGATTGGACGGCAGCGTTGTCTGGGACGATTGCTGGATCGCGAAAGGCGTCGTCCTCGATTCCTGCGTCGTCGCGCACGGCGTGGAGATCGCCGCGCCGGTCGAGCTGCGTAACGTCCTGATCTGCCGCAATGATGCGGCCATTCCGCGTGAAGGAGAGCACCGCTTCGAGCACGGCCTCGTCCTTCTGGACATTTGACGTTCGATGGCCCTGTTCTAGACTCCGCACATGTCGATCCACACGCGCGTCGACGCGCTCCTGACCCGGCTCGCCTCCGAGCAGCAATTCCCGACGCAGGGGGAGACGATCTTCGTCGACCTCGAGCGGCGGGAGGTGCGCCGGGCCTGGATTCCGCTTCGCGTCGTCAACGCTCTCCTCGGCGGGCGCGGTGTAAACATGTTCCTGCTTCACAACCTGCTCGATGAAACACTCGAGCCGATTCATCCCCACGTCCCGCTCATCTTCGGCACCGGCATCCTGACGTCGATGGTGCCCTCGGCATCGCGCGGCAACGTCACCTCGTGGTCGCCGGAGTCGCGGGTATTGATGGATTCGAACGCCGGCGACTACTTCCCGTCGTTCATGAAGCTCAACGGCATCGATCACCTCGTCCTCTACGGGAAAGCGCCGGCCTGGACGCTGCTGCACTTCGAGGGGAATGAGCCCAAATTCGTCGATGCCACGCCATGGGTCGGGCTCGACAACCTCGACCTGCGTGCGAAGATCGCCGAAGACTTTCACGGTGTCGAAGGGAAGGACTATGGGCTGGCGGCCATCACCACCGCCGGCGAGAACCTCGTCCTCTGTTCCGGGATCATGGCCGGTCCGAAAGCGATCTACGCCCGCGGTGGCCCGGGCGCGAAGATGGGTGCGCTCAACCTCAAAGCAGTGCTGATTCAGGGACGCCACGCCGACCTCACTACCGCCCGCCCGCACAAGCTCCGCAACCGGGATGTGGCGTTGAAGCTCCTCAACACCTCGGTGGTGAAAAATGCCCTGAAAAAGCGCGGCACGCCGTTCCTCTACAAACCGTCGCGCATGCTCGGCGCGATGGGGACGAAGAACAATCAGGAAACGACCTGGACCGACAAGCTCGACGCCGAGAACATCGATCCCTACCGCCCGGGCATGGAGGGCTGTTTCGCCTGCCCGGTCAACTGCCGTCCGTTGAATGACATGTCGAACGATACGAACGTCCGTCCCGACAAATACATCAAAGGCGACGGTCCCGAGTACGTGACACTCGGCAAGTTCGGTCCGAACGTCGGCATCACCGAGGTGACGCAAGTGCTGCGTCTGAACAACATCTGCAACGACCTCGGACTCGACACCGCCTCCTCCGGCTCGGCCATCTCCTGGGCCATGGAGCTCTACCAGCGCGGCATCATCACCCGCGAAGAGACGCGGCTCGATCTGACGTGGGGCAACTACGACGCCATCGAGCAGCTCCTCTTCATGACCGCGAGGCGCGAAGGTTTCGGCGACGTGATCGCCGATTCGTCGCAGGCGGTCGCAAACGGCAAGTATCCGGTCGAGTCGCTCGACTACCTGATGGCCGTGAAGGGTCTCACGCAAAGCGATCCGCACGATGCCCGCATCCTCAAAGCCTTCGCCCTCGGCCTGGCCGTGGCCACGCGCGGCATGGACCACCTTCGCAACCGGGTGACGCTGGAGATCAACGCCAAGATCAACGACTCCCCCGATTTCAAGGCCGAGCTATACGGCGGACCAGTCTCCGCGGAGCCGAACAGCTACGAGGGGAAAGAGATCGCCGTCCGCCGCTGCGAGAACATCTACGCCGTGGGCGATTCGGTCGGCATGTGCCGTTTCACCACGAAGCTCTTCAATTCCCCCTCGCTCCCGGGCTACGAGGAGTTTGCCGATCAGGTAGCCAACGTCACCGGTATCGAGCTGACGAAGCAGGCCATCGACGGCATCGGTCTGAACGTGATGGGTGTCGAGCGTCTCATCAACGCCAGACTCGGCGTCACCCGCGCCGACGACACCCTCCCCAAACGCTGGTTCGAGGAAGCGATCGGCGTCGGCCCCTACAAAGGCGAAAAAATCGACCGCGGCGAGTTCGACAAGATGCTCTCCCGCTTCTACGAGGTCTCGAATCTGACCGAGGAAGGGATGCCGAAGCCGGAGTGGCGTGAGGAGCTGGAGACGGTGCTGACGGCGTAGAATAAAGGGGCTATGTTCGTATTCATCAGTCACGGCGACGCCGATCGCGATTTCGCCGCGGAGATTGCCAACTCCCTCCGCGGCGCCGGTATTGATGCGTGGCTCGACGCCAGCGACGTCGAACCTGGAACGAATTGGCTGCGGTCGGGAGCCAGGGCTCTCGATCGTGCAGATACGATGATTCTCGTGCTCTCTGCCAAAACGAGCGGTTCTCCGGACTTGAAAAAGGCATTCGAATTCGCGATGACGACGCCGCGCTTCGAGAACCGGGTCATCACGGTCGAGCGCCGCGCTCCGTCGCAGACGCCGTTCCCATATCCATGGATCCTGCGAGATCTGCCGTTCATCAAAGAGGCCCAGGACCCGCAACGGACGGCGGAAAAGATTCTCAAGTTCCTGAAGACGGCCGCGTGAGCTGATGGTCACCGTCCGCTTGCCTGAGCCGCTACAGAATGGTCGAGGTGCCATCATGACGATGGACGCAACCTCCCTCGGCGACATCATCGCCCGCCTCGATCTTGCTGAGGACCGCGACGAGTTGTTCAACTTCGCCGTCAACGGCGAGCTCGTGTTACATGGCGAAAAAAGCATCATGCTGAAGAACGGCGACGAAGTCGAGATCGTCGTGGCCATCGCGGGCGGCTGAGCATCAATACGGCCGCACCTCATTGATGGCGACGCGAAGCGGCGAGTCTTGCCGCGATAGCGGCAACAAGACGATAGCCAGGGGTGCGAGCGCTTTTTGCGAGCACCCCTGGAAGCGGACGTTATGGATTTCGTGCCGCGTCAGCGGCACCGGAAGTCGTCGCGATCGTCATTCGTCTCACTCATCCAGTGCCGCTGACGCGGCACAATTTCAACGCACACAACGACCAGAGGTGCTCGCAAAAAGCGCTCGCACCTCTGGCTACCCTCTTTGTGCCGCTATCGCGGCGTCGTCAATGTTCCAAGGCGCCGCGAAGCACCGCCGGTTACGCGCGCGGAGGCGCGCCCGGACAATCCAGCCCCGCGCTCGGCGCGGGGTACGTTCGTGAGCCAGGAATTGCGGCCGCGGAGGCGGCCGCGACAAACCGTCGCCGGATACGTCGGAATCCTCTCGATCGTTCGACTTTGTAGCGGCTGCCTCCGCGGCCGCAATTCCGGTCGATACACAAACCCCGCGCCGAGCGCGGGGCTGGATTGTCCGGCGCGCCTCCGCGCGTGTAACCCCCACTCCAGCTAAACTCTCCTCATGCCTACCTTCCAACCCTCCCGCCCGGGCGAGCGGATGATCCCTGTCGAAGAGGCTCAGGAGCGCGTGCTGGCGGAGGTGCAACTGCTCGGTACCGAGCAGGTCGTCTTCACCGACGCTCTCGGGCGCGTGCTGCGCGAGGACGTGCGTGCGCGTTTCGATGTGCCGCGCGGCGACAACACGGCGATGGATGGCTATGCCGTACGGGCGGACGACATCGCCAATCCTCCTGTGTCGTTGCGTGTCGTCGAGAACCTCCCCGCGGGGACGGTGGCGACGAAACGGGTTGAGGCGGGGACGGCGATTCGCATCATGACCGGCGCGCTGATGCCGGACGGCGCGGATACCGTCGCGCACGTCGAGATCACCGACGCCGGCTCGGAGATCGTGACAGTCAACGAGTCCTTGAGCCGCGGAACCAACATCCGCAGGCGCGGCGAAGACATGCACGCCGGCGACATCGTGCTTGCGGATGGGACTCCGATTCATGCTGCCGAGGTCGGTGTGCTGGCCGGTGTTCAGAAGCCGGTCGTCCGCGTCGGACGGCGACCGAGCGTGGCCATCCTTTCCACCGGAGACGAGATCATCGACGTCGGCGACGAGATGGCGTACGGCAAGGTCGTCAACTCGAACTCCTACTCGCTCGCGGCGCTCATCCGTGAAGCGGGGGCGGTTCCGAGGATGGTCGGCATCGTGCCCGATACCCCCGAGGCCACCATCGCGGCGATCGAATCAGGGCTCCAGTCCGACTACATCATCTCCTCCGGCGGTGTCTCGGTCGGCGCTTACGATTTCGTCAAAGAGGCGCTCGATACATTGGGAGCGGAGACGAGGTTCTGGCAGGTAGCGATGAAGCCCGGCAAACCGGTGGTCCTCTCGCGGATCCGCGGCCGGCTCTACTTCGGGCTGCCGGGCAATCCGGTTTCGTGTCTGGTCTCGTTCCTCCTTTTCATCGCGCCGGCGATCCGGAAAGCGATGGGACAGACGACGAACCTCCTGCCGCCGATCGTGCAGACGCGTGTATTGGCGCCGCTGAAATCGCGCGGCGACCGCCGCAACTACATGCGCGCCCGCGTCATGGCGCGGGATGGCGAGCTCGTCTCGCAGCCGATGATTTCGCAAGGCTCCGGGGTATCGACGTCGATGGTGCAGGCCAACGGCCTCATGATCGTCGAGACCGGTGTCACCGCGATCGAGGCGGGGTCGATGGTTCCGACCGTGCTCGTGGGTCCAGTGCAGTCGTAACGCGGTTGCTGGGTTGCTGGGTTGCTGAGTTGCTGGGTTTCTTCCAATCCCTAGCAACTCTGCAACCCAGCAACCCAGAAACCCGCCTTCAACGAACCCGGCACCTCATTCGTAACCCTCCATCTGGCGTAAATCGCGCAGCAGGGGGCTAGCGAGATGCGTTCTGTCGGTATTGTCTGTGGTTACGATCTCAACGACGGCCTGCCCGGGTACGTGAGATCGGTAGCGCCGCTCATCGCCCGTGAGAATCTCGACTTCGTGATCTTGTCGGGTGGCCGCACGTCTCCGCGATCGAATCATTCCGAGGCCTGGGTCATGGCTGGGCACCTGCGCGACATCGTGCCGGCGCCGACGATCGTCCTCGAAGAGCACGCCATGACTACGCTGGAGAACCTCATCTTTGCGCGCGGACTGGCCGAGTATCACGCCGGCGTCGTGGCGCGATTCGTCGTCTTCTGCGACCGGGTGCACGGGCGCAAGGTCGCCGCGCTATCCCGCCTGATCCTCGGCGCCCGGACGAGCGTTCTTTGCGTCGACCACCAGGTCGCCATACGCGTTCGCCTTTTTGAGCCGGTTTCGCATGTCATCGAGGCCGCGGCCGCGCGCGCGCCATGGTTGCGCAAGTACCTTCGCGCCGCCGCCATCCGGCTCAAGGGTGTCCACGAAACGATCCCGGCCTTGCCGAAGAGCACGCCGGATGGCAAGCCGCAACGTCGCCGCGATCCAATGAGTGACGCGGAATCGACTATCCTCGCGGTCGATTGAAATCCGCAACCATCATCAAGCTCGCCATCCTCGCCATGCTGGCCCTGTTGTTCGGAGGCTTTGCTCTGCGCGCGGCGATGAGACTGGTCAGCACCGCCACCCACTCGCTCTTCTTCGGTCTTCTGCTGCTGGTCTTCGTGGTATGGATTTACGCCACGAGGAAGCGCGAGGAGTAGTGACAATCTCTACGGCGTCGGCTGCGCGAAGCCGGTGATCACGTACGACCCGCTCTTCACGTCTTTCTTGATCTTGATGATCTCGTTCTTTTGCGCGTCCTCGAGCAGGTCGCTAAACGTGTTGTAGCCGTAGTACTCCTCGTTGAAGGTCGGCTTCTTGCGCTGCATGGTCTGCTTGACCATCGAGCCCCAGAGGATCTCTTTGTTCTCGCGCATCAGGGCCTTGATCGAGTCGATCAGGAGCTTGAAGACCTCGCCCTGCTTCTTGTCCTTGAAGGTCACGTTCGACGGCGCCTTCGTGCCGCGCACGAGGTCCTCGTAGAAAATGAACTCGTCGCAGTTGTCGATCAGCAGATCGCTCGACGAATTCTTCACCCCGACGCCGATGACGTGTTTGTCGTTCTCTTTCAGCTTCGAGACCAGCGGCGAGAAATCGGAATCCCCCGAGGCCACCACGAAGATGTTGATGTGATCCTTCGACCAGGCCATGTCCATGGCGTCGACGACCATGCGGATGTCGGCCGAGTTCTTCCCCGAGTAGACGCGGCCCGGGATCTCGATCAGCTCGATGGCGGCCTCGTGCAGCTCCCGCTTGTAGTCGGGGAACTTGTCCCAGTCGGAGTAGGCGCGTTTGACGACGATCTTCCCCTTCTCCAGCAGGCGCTCGAGGAGGAGGTTCACTTCGAATTTCTTGTACTTCGCGTCGGTCACGCCGATGGCGATGTTCTCGAAGTCGATGAAAAGGGCGATTTTGCTTTCGTTCATGCTGCTTCTCGATGGTGGCGGTCCGACATTCGCGTCGTCCTCGGCCGCATCGTTGTCGAAGTTTGGCTTACGGTTCATGTGCAGTTAATCCAGCAGCCTAACACCGAACGGGAACAGCAATTCCAGTGCGGTCTCGCGGTCGCGGGGTTGCGCGGTCTCGCGGCGGGCTGCCGGGCCCGACCACGTAACCCAGCAACTCAGCAACCGACAACTGATAACCGACAACCCCGCGCAACCGGGCAACCCCGAGACCGGGCAACCCCGAGACCGCGCAACCCCGAGACCGCGCAACCGCATATACACTTCCCCCCCTTGAAGCACTACATCGCCCTCGCCCGTCCGTTCACCCTCCTCCCACCGCTCCTCGGCATCGTTTCGGGAGCGGTCTGCGCGTGGGGATCGGCCCACAATCCCGATCCGGCGCGTGCGCTGACGTCGTCGGTGATCTGGACGATCGTCCTCGGCTCGCTTTGCGCGTCGTTCCTCAACGCGGCGAACAACTCACTCAATCAGATCTACGACCTCGAGATCGACCGGATCAACAAGCCGAAGCGGCCGATCGTCACCGGCGAGGTGTCGATCCGCGGCGCCTGGATCTTCACCTGGATCATGTACGTCCTCGGCCTGGTGCCGACGTGGCTGGTCGTCGTCTATCCCTACACCACGTGGCACGCCAAGTTCTTCGCGCCGCTGCCGCTCCACGAATGCATCGCCATCTACCTCATCGCCTTCATTTCGACCTTCGTCTACTCGGTCCCCGCGCTCGGACGGACGAAGGCGCATCCGATCGGCGCGAATCTGACCATCGCCATCCCGCGCGGCTGTCTCCTGAAGGTGGCCGGCTGGACGATGGTGGCGAGCGCGACGACCGCGGAGCCATGGTTCATTGGCTCGGTCTTCATGCTCTTCCTCCTCGGCGCGGCCTCGACGAAAGATTTCAGCGACATCGAGGGCGACCGGGCCGGCGGCTGCCGCACCCTGCCGATCACCTTCGGCGTGAAGCGCGCCGCCTGGATGATCGCGCCGTTCTTCATCTTCCCGTGGCTGCTCATGCCCCTCGGCGCCGCCACGCACATCCTCACCGGCAACGCCCGGTTCCTCACGATCCTCGGCATCGCCCTGTCGCTCTGGGGCGCCTACACCGTCTGGCTCATCGTCCGCAATCCCGACGAGCTGACCGCGACCGAGAACCATCCGTCATGGCGGCACATGTACCTGATGATGATGGCTGCTCAGGTGGGGTTCGCGGTGGCGTATGTCGTCTAGGGCCCCAAACCCTCATCCTGACGTGGAGCGAAGCGACACTGTCAGGATCTCCGGTTAGACCGCTGGGTAGTTGCCAGTGGCAGGGGCTGCGCGGCCTGACCGGAGATCCTGACGGTCGCTTCGCTCCACGTCAGGATGGGACTCTCCGGATCACCGGAGCCGCAGAACCCGATACATCCAAACCCCCGGCGGAAAGTCGTACGTGTAGTCATCCACGTAGTTCGCCGCCAGATACGCGTTGTACGCATCCCTCTCCGGCAGTTGTAGATGCACCGCGTACAACCGATCGACGAACGCGTACTGATAGCGAACCGAAGGATCCCGCTTCGTGAACAGGACGAAATTCGGTTCCGGCCGTTCGAGCGCATTGTTGTCGGCGACCAGGATCTTCACGTTCGGGTCGCGCGCCAGCAGCCGGTCGATGTAGGCATTCACTGGCCCGCGGTCCTGCGCGTGCATGACCGCCGGTCCGTAGAACTCGCCGATGAACCGGTCGCCGTATTGCGAGCCGTAGAAGAGATAGTTCGGAAAGAAGCGGACGACGTCGTAGAGCTGCAGGGCGAAGCAGACAGCGATGACGGCCACGAGCGGCGCGGAGACGCGGCGCCGGAATTCGTATCCGAGGAGAACGGCGGCGATCACGAGGTAGACCAGCGGATAGAACTGCACCTGGTGATGCGGCGCGTCGTAATGGAAGACCAATCCCTTCAGCGCGAAGTTGATGGCCAGGCTGATGGGGATTGCGGCGAGAAAGGCACGCTGCGTCGTACGTGGAGCGGGGCGCCGTGAGATTGCCCAGCAGATCGCCGCCAGCGCCAGCCACCACGGCCCGATTTTGATCGCGAAGATGACCAGCGAGAAGTACCAGGGCGCGTACGGCGATCCGAGCCCGAGGTAGTTCCAGAACGGATAGGGTTTTGGCAACGTACAGGCGCGGATCAGCGCCACGAGCAGCTTCGGCTTCAGGTAGATGACCGATGTCGCGAAAAACGTGGCCACGGCCACCGGCAGAAAGAGGAGGTCGCGCCACAACATCCGCCGCTCGCGGCCGATCGTCACCGCATAGAAAACGGCGATGAAGAGGCCGTTGAAGACGCCTACGATCGAGCACGACGTCGCCAATCCGAACGCGACGGCGCTGATGAGCAGCGGGGTTGTGGCGGGGTCACGCGGTTTGGAAATCGCGGACCGCGCGACCTCGAAACCGCGAGACCGCGAGACCACGTAATAAAACGCGACAAACGAGACCGTCGTGAACAGCGTGAAGAGCATGTTCGCGTGCGTCAGCAGCATCCGTCCCGACGCCAGGAGCTGGGGCGAGGTGACATACAGTGCGGCCGTCATCGTCGCCACGGCCACGCCGAACTCACGCCGCGCGAAGGCGTACAGCAGGAGCAGCGTCAGAGCGCTGGCGACGAAGCTGACGGCGTACTGCGCCTCCATCCGTGGCGTGATCGCCAGGACGGCGGCGTGAATGTAGAAGGGGAGGCGCGTCTGCGAGATGTCGTCGGGGCAGGCAAATGGATCGTGCGTCGACGCCAGGCAGTGGATGATCTCGATGTCCGTCCCCTCATCCCACGTCGGCGAGATCGAGGCCATGCGGTGGAGGTGCAGGAAGGCGAAGGCCGCGAAGATCACGGCGAAAACGACGTTCGCGGTTCTGGGTCGGGAGATCACGACGGCTCGAAGTAGAGCACGAGCACCGCGATCGCCGCCCACAGAAGCGCGCAGACGATCATCTGCGGGTCGCGCACGAGCCGGTCGGTCGGCGATTCCTCGTGATTGATTTCCAGGAGGTACCGGTAGCGGAAGACGCCGAACAACACCACCGGCACGGTGGCGGCGAGCTGGGGACGCACGGTAACGATGTACAGACCGTAGAAGACGAATGTGGCCACCACGGCGATCCCGGAGTAGTAATCCATCAGCGCCACGGAGTAGTGCTGCAGCACGGCCCGGAACCCGCCGGCGGCGGTCGTCGTCAGGAGTTCCTGGCGCCGTTTCGTCGCGGCGAGGTAGAGCGCCAGCGACAGGGTGGTGATGAACATCCAGACCGAGAGCACCACGTCGATCGCCACCGCCCCGCCCCACACCCGCAGCACGAAGCCGCAGGCGATGGCGAAGAGGTCGACGATCGGCATCGTCTTCAGCCGGATGGAGTAGAACGTCGTCAGCACGAGGTACAGAGCGACGGCCAGCAGAAATTTCGGCGCGACGAAGAACGCGGCGATGAGAAGGAGGGGAATGGCAATCGTAACGATCGTTACTGCTGCCTTTGCGGAGATCTCGCCTGACGCAATCGGCCGCAGACGTTTGACCGGATGCGCGCGGTCGCTCTCGCGGTCGAAGAGGTCGTTGATGATGTACGCGGCCGAGGCCGCGCCGCAGAAGATGGCGAAGGCGGCCAGGGAGTGGAGGACCGCGTTCGCCGACGTGAACGACCGCGAGAAGATCAACGGCGCGAGCACGAACCCGTTCTTCAGCCACTGCGCCGGGCGAAGCAGACGGATCACAACCCGAGTGTAGCCTACGGAAGTCAATCCGCAGATGACGCAGATAGAACGCAGATAGGAATCCGAGCGGGCCTCTATCTGCCTTTATCTGCGTCATCTGCGGATTACAATCCCTCTATGCTTTCCCTCGAACCCGAGCTGACCGCGAGCGGCGACCCTGCCGCCGCCCGTCTCATCGCCATCGAGCGCCGTGACGTCGTCAGCATCTATCCCGAGCTGCGTCTGTTGACCTGGGCCGGCGTGATGCTGATCGTTTCGGGTGTCGGGCTCTACATCTCCAAACATCTCGACGACATCGGCCCGCTGGCCATCGCCGCGGCCATCGGCATCGCCGCCATCGCCTGCTACGTATGGTCGTTTTACAAAAAGGCCCGCCAGGCGGCGCTGGTCGACGACTACGTCCTCCTTCTGGGCGCGCTCCTCGCCAGCGCCGACGTCGGTTACATCGAGTATCACTACCACCTCCTCGATGTAACC
>Ga0210402_10000209_pt1 | contig 68784 bp, 66 predicted proteins | sample IncBWC7MmetaG_FD_161055 | JGI IMG/M metagenome (GOLD analysis project Ga0210402, IMG submission 161055) | Forest soil microbial communities from Barre Woods Harvard Forest LTER site, Petersham, Massachusetts, United States - Inc-BW-C-7-M | ecosystem: Environmental > Terrestrial > Soil >...
TAAGCGGCAATGTCCTTTCTCGCGCTTGAGTTTGACGCGAACGCCGCCGATGCCGAACGGTGGGCGGACGCGCTGCTGGACGCTGGCGCGCTGGCGGTCGACACCGCGGACCCGCATGCGGGAACGCACCGGGAGATCGCGCGATACGGCGAGCCCAACGTAACCCCCACCGCCGTTGACCTCTGGCCGGTGTGCCGCCTGTCGGCGCTGTTCGCGCAAGACGCCGATGTCGGCAATGCCTTGGCTCGGGTAAGCGTCGCCTTGGGCGCGACGGTTCCCGCGCACGCCATCGCTGCGATCGCCGACGACGATTGGGTGCGCCAGACGCAGCAGCAGTTCCAGCCGATTTGCGTGGCACCCAACTTGTGGATCGTGCCGAGCTGGTGCGAGCCGGTCGACGCGAAGGCGATCAATTTGAGACTCGATCCCGGCCTGGCGTTCGGCACCGGAAGCCATCCCACGACACTCATGTGCCTGCGATGGCTGGCGCTGCACGTCTCGGGTGGCGAGACGGTGCTCGATTATGGCTGCGGGTCCGGCATTCTCGCCATCGCTGCCGCGAAGCTGGGCGCGCGCGCCGTTGACGGCATCGACGTCGATACGCAGGCCATCACCGCAAGTCGCGACAACGCGAAACGCAACGACGTAGCCGCGCGGTTCGACCTGCCCGAAGCATTCAAGGCGACCAGATACGATGTCGTGGTCGCGAACATTCTGGCCAATCCGCTGCAGCTGCTCGCGCCGCTGCTTGCTTCGCACGTACGAGCTGGCGGACACGTCGTTCTGTCCGGGATATTGGAGCCGCAGGCAGCCGCGGTGGCAGCCGCCTATGAGCGATGGTTTACTATCGACGTCTGGAACATTGAAGAAGGATGGGTGGCACTCGCGGGCAGCCGAATGAATGACGATGACTGAAGACAAATTTACTCGCTGTCCCGGCTGCAACACAATCTTCCGGGTCACTCCGCCACAGCTCGCGCTGCGCGACGGGCAGGTGAGGTGCGGTCATTGCCATACGGTCTTCAACGGCGTCGCTGCGCTGGTGTCGCTTGCGCCGCAGCTGCGTCCGCAGCGCACGGCGCCCGATTACGACGACCCTGCGCTGGGACCGCCAACCGTTACTCTGCGCAACGCGCAGGCCCTCGAGCCGGCGCCGGAGCCCGAATTCGAGGAGCGCATCGAACCGGCGATCGTCGCGCCGATCCGCAGGGACTCTTCCGCCGACGACACCGAAAGTGAATATGCGTCGCGTTTCTCGTGGCAGGAAAAGCGCGAGCGGCGCCTCGTGCCGAGCTGGATCTTCGGCATGTCGGTTCCGGTGCTGGTCTTGCTTTTCGCGGGGCAGGCCTTGTTTCATTTTCGCGACGCGATCGCCGCGCACTGGCCGAAGACCAAGCCTGTGCTGATTAAATTGTGCGCGGCAGCAGGGTGCCAGGTCCATGCGCTACAGGACGTGGCCGCGCTTTCGATCGAGGCGTCGGATCTTCAGGCGGACCCCGCGCACAAGGGGCTGTTGATCCTTTCGGCGACCATACGCAACCGTGCTCCCTTTCCGCTGGCATATCCCTACATCGAGCTGACGCTGTCCGACACGCAGGATCGGCCGGTCGTGAGGCGTGCATTTGCGCCGGGCGAATACATCAGTGGCGCTGCCGACCCGGAGATCGGCATCGCCGGCAACGCGGAACTGCCGGTTAAACTCTTTATCGATGCCAGCGCAACGACGCAGGCAGGCTACCAAGTGTATTTGTTCTACCCCTGAATCCATGGCAGACCCGCTTTGCGCCAGCCGCCAAGCTTGCCGCGCTGCCCGTGCGCATCCTTGTCGCCCTCGAAGCCCTCGAGAACGTTGAACGCCTTCGAATATCCCGCCGCGGCGGCCACACGAGCCGCGCCGTCGGAGCGATGTCCGCTTCGGCACAGGAAGAACACCGGCGCGTGGGGATCGGGAGCCTTGACTTTGAGCTCCGGAAGAAATTCCGGGTTGCGCCGGCCGTCGGGATAAACGTTCCACTCGAGGAGCGAGCTCTCGGGAACATGACCGACGTAATCCCATTCCGGACGGGTGCGAACGTCGATCAATCGCGCGTTCGGCACGGTCTTGATCACGGCATAAGCATCGCTCGGTGACAAGGCACCGAAATAGGGCAGGCGGTCCTTCACAGCACGCTCATGCGCTGCAGCAAAGATGCGCTCTACTTGACCGTCCATCGCCGCTTTTTCCTCGATAACATAGCGCCTGCCTCACCGGGGCCATAGGGTACGCTCGCCCGAGACCCAGACGCGGCGGGCTGTTCAAGTGGGTTGGAGCTCCAAGTATAAACCTTGTTCCATCGGACTTTGAGGCAGCCGCCGTCCTTGCTGCACCACCGCGAAGCAGGGCCGCTTCCGGCCGCCCCTTCGCGGTGCAGATTGGCGCGTTTAATGGGGTAAAAACCGCGCCCGCCCCCGTGCCACCGCCGCCGGCTTATGGCATAGTTTCTGCTTTTCGTTGCTCTGCAAAAAACGTTCCTCTGGCACTCGTTTTCGTCGGTTTTTGATCACTTCCACGCATCAACAGGAGAAACGCATGGCTGCATCCGCCGATGTACTGAAGACGCTCAAGGACAAAGAGGTCAAGTTCGTCGACCTTCGCTTCACTGATACACGCGGCAAGGAACAACACGTCCAGGTTCCGGCGAAGGTGTTCACGCAGGACAAGTTCGACAACGGTCACGCGTTCGACGGCTCGTCGATCGCCGGATGGAAGGGCATCGAGGATTCGGATATGGTCCTGATGCCCGATGCGGACTCGGCGCGGATCGACCCGTTCACCGATGAGACGACCCTCAACATCACCTGCGACGTGGTGCAGCCGCCGGACGGCAAGGGCTACGACCGCGACCCGCGCTCGCTCGCCAAGCGCGCGGAGGCGTATCTCAAGTCGACGGGACTCGGTGACACCGCGTACTTCGGGCCCGAGCCCGAGTTCTTCATTTTCGATTCAGTCACCTGGAGCGTCGACATGTCCGGCTGCTCGGTGAAGATCGAATCGGAAGAGGCTCCCTGGTCGACCGGCAAGGAATACGAAGGCGGCAACATGGCGCATCGCGCGCCGGTCAAGGGCGGCTACTTTCCGGTGCCGCCGATCGATTCGCTGCAGGACATTCGCAACGCGATATCACTCGCGCTCGAGGAGCAGGGCGTGGAGGTCGAGGTCTTCCACCACGAGGTCGCCGCGGCCGGCCAGAACGAGATCGGCACCAAGTTCAACAGCCTGGTCAAGCGAGCCGACTGGATGCAGATTCTGAAATACACCGTGCATATGGTTGCGCATTCCTACGGCAAGACCGCGACCTTCATGCCCAAGCCGATCGTCGGCGACAACGGGTCGGGCATGCATGTCCACCAGTCGGTGTGGAAGGGCGGGCAGAACCTTTTCGCGGGCGACGGTTACGCCGGCCTGTCCGAATTCGCGCTGTTCTACATCGGCGGCGTGATCAAGCATACCAAGGCGTTGAACGCCATCACCAATCCGGGCACCAACTCGTACAAGCGCCTGGTGCCTGGCTTCGAGGCGCCGATCAACCTGGCGTATTCGTCGCGCAACCGCTCGGCGGCGTGCCGTATCCCCTACGTCAGCAACCCCAAGGGCCGGCGTGTCGAAGTGCGCTTTCCGGACCCGACGACCAATCCGTATCTCTGCTTTGCCGCGCTGCTGATGGCGGGACTCGACGGCGTGCAGAACAAGATCCACCCCGGCGATCCCATCGACAAGAACTTGTATGACTTGCCCCCTGAAATCGCCGCAAAGGTTCCACATCCGTGCGCGTCGCTCGACGAAGCGCTCGACAACCTCGAGAAGGATCACGAATTTCTGACCCGCGGCGGGGTCTTCTCGGACGACATGCTCGATGCTTACATCGCGCTCAAGATGGAAGAGGTCACGCGCTTTCGCATGACGACGCATCCGGTGGAATTCGACATGTATTACAGCCTCTGATTCTTCGGCGGAAAGTCCTTGTCCTGGGCGGGCCGGGATGGTCCGCCCCCTTGTTTGCCAACGGTCGCCGGAAATCGGGCCGATCGGGCTTTTGATACACTGGCGAACATGGTTGCGACGTCTCCTCGCTTTGCCGTCGTGTGGTGCGTTTGCGCGCTGTCCTGGTGCGGAATCGGATTGGCGCAAAGCGCTGCTTCGGCATCGGTGACAACGAGAGCGCAGGAAGCGGGTTGTTCGAACAAGCCCACCGTCGTTGAAGGCAGCATGTTCAAATGCCTCACGTCCTCTGGCAATGCCGCGTATTTCAACGTTCCGGGAGTGGACGGCGGTTCGGGCCAGAGAGCACCGGCGCGAGCAACATCTTCAACCCCCGCCGGATTCCCCAGGGTGGACGCCGATACGCAGCGCGGGCGGGACGCTCTGAGGCGCAAGGTTCTGTCCGATGAGCTCGACACCGAGGAAAAGCTGCTCGTCGAGGCGCGCGCTGCGTACGGGGACGGCGCGCCATCGCCGTTGCCTGACGAGCAGAAGGACGCTCAGAAATACGCTAATCGGCTCGCCAAATTGAGGCAGACGGTCAGCCTTCACGAAAAGAATATCGAAGCGTTGCGCAAGGAGTTGGCGGCGCTGAAGTAACACGTGGGACCTGCGCGGGCACCGACGTCACGATCCTGACAGTGGGGTTCAGGAAGTGGGGCGGGGAATGGATCGCCAGTGAACGCTGTGAGTTTGGGCCGTAAGCATTCGACTCCAGGCGCGAGCCCGAGCCCTCCGGGCGCGGAACTTGCTACTATCATCGCACCGCTTCGGTGGCACGCGATGTTCCGAACGCAACTCTCCACCGTCGAAACGAATTCCGCCGCGTATCCGGGCCTGGAACTGCTTGCCACCGCGGTCATATTGCTAGGTGACGACCTCGGCATCTGCTACGCGAATCCGGCCGCCGAGAACCTGTTCGAGCTGTCCAAGCGCCAGTTGGTCGGACATTCCGCCGGGTCTGTCTTTGGTGAAGCGCCGGCGCTTTTTCAAGCCGTCGACAAAGCGCTTGCGAGCGGTGCTTCCTACACCGAGCAGGAGCTCGAGCTCGCCGTCGCAGGCAAGCCCAAGCTGCATCTTTCCTGCACGGTATCGGTGGTCGATACCGCCGGCGCGACGCTGCTCCTGGAATTTCGTCACATCGACCAGCAGCTCAAGATCGCGCGCGAGGAACGGTTGCTGGAGCAGCAACAGGCCAATCGGGAATTGATACGCAGCCTCGCGCACGAGATCAAGAATCCATTGGGCGGCATTCGCGGCGCCGCGCAGCTGCTCGAGCACGAGCTCGATCGTCCGCAGCTGATCGAATACACGCAGGTGATCATCGGCGAGGCGGACCGGCTGCAAACGCTGGTCGATCGGCTCCTGACGCCGCACCGGCTGCCGAAATTCCGGCGGACCAACATCCACGAGCTTCTGGTGCGGGTCGGCAGCGTTCTCCAGGCCGAGTTCCCGCAGATTCTGATCCACTCCGATTTCGACATCAGCCTGCCGGAATTCGAGGCCGATCCCGAACAGCTCACGCAAGCGTTTTTCAACATTGTCAGAAATGCCGCGCAGGCACTGGAAGGCATCTCGGGTGTGCGCGAAATCCGCCTCAGGACGCGCGTGGCTCGTGGCATTACGCTGGCCAAGCGCCGGCATCGGTTGGCGCTTGCGCTTTCGGTCGAGGACAACGGGCCGGGTGTTCCGGAGGCGATTCGCGACAAGATTTTCTTTCCGCTGGTATCGGGGCGCGAGGGCGGCAGCGGCCTGGGCCTTACCATCGCGCAGACTTTTATCGCGCAACACAACGGCGCAATCGAATGCGAGAGCGTCCCCGGTCATACGATTTTCACGGTGCTGCTACCGCTGGAATTCAACCGGCCGGGCGCCTAAATTCCGGGTATAACCATGCATGCGTATGACGATCGCGACTTTTCCCACGGCGAGGCGATGAATACGGTTTGGGTCGTTGACGACGACCGTTCCATTCGCTGGGTGCTGGAAAAAGCGCTTGCACGCGAAGGCATCGATCACAAGTCGTTTGCGTCGGTCTACGAGGTCACCCAGGCTTTGCAGCACGGCGAACCCCAGGTCATCGTGACCGATATCCGTATGCCCGGCGAATCGGGGCTCGCGTTGCTCGGCAAGCTGAAGGAGCGTCATCCCACGGTGCGAGTGATCATCATGACCGCGTATTCCGATCTCGACAGCGCGGTTGCGGCGTTTCAGGGTGGAGCGTTCGAATATCTTCCCAAACCATTCGACATCGATCACGCGCTGGCGCTGATTCGTCGCGCCAGCGTCGAGGTACCGGCGTCATCCCCCGTCGCGTCCACCGCGGTGGCCACTCCGGAGATGCTCGGGCAGGCGCCGGCAATGCAGGAGGTATTTCGGGCTATCGGGCGGCTGTCCCAATCGCACGTCACCGTATTGATAACCGGCGAATCTGGCACCGGCAAGGAACTGGTCGCGCGTGCCTTGCACCGGCACAGCGTGCGTGCCGCGCAGCCTCTGGTGGCCATCAATACTGCCGCGATACCGAAGGACCTCTTGGAATCGGAGCTGTTCGGCCATGAACGCGGTGCCTTCACCGGCGCGCAGAGCTCGCGCCGCGGACGGTTCGAGCAGGCCGACGGCGGAACGCTTTTCCTCGATGAAATCGGCGATATGCCGCCCGACCTGCAGGTACGGCTTCTGCGCGTGCTCGCTGACGGTGAGTATTATCGTGTCGGCGGCCACGCGCCGTTGCGCTCCAACGTTCGCATCATCGCCGCGACGCATCAGAATCTGGAAGAACGCGTTCGCCAGGGCCTGTTCCGCGAAGATCTGCTGCATCGGCTGAACGTCGTCAGACTGCGCTTGCCGCCGCTGCGCGAGCGAGGCGAGGATATTGCGCCGCTGACCCGCCATTTTCTTCTCAAGAGCGCGCGTGAGCTCGCGGTTGAGCCGAAGCAGCTCTCCGACGCCGCACTCAAGGTGCTATCCGGGTTCGCGTTTCCCGGCAACGTCCGTCAACTCGAAAACATATGCCACTGGCTGACGGTGATGGGCCCCGGCCAACGCATCGAGGCGGCGGACCTGCCGCCGGAGCTGCGTGCCGGAAGGGCGACCGCGGAGGAGGAAAGCCATTGGCAGCAGGCGCTCGATCGCGAGCTCGCGAGCGCGCTCGCGCGCGGCGAACGCGCGGTCGGCGACCGGCTGGAAAAGGAATTCGAGCGCACGCTCATCCTCCGCGCGCTCGCGCATACCGCCGGCCATCGCATGGAGGCCGCGCAGTGGCTCGGTTGGGGGCGCAACACGCTCACGCGCAAGATCCAGGAGCTCAAGCTCGACACCGGCAAGCATTGATGCTCCCGGTATCGCGCTGTTCTAGCCTGCGTAGAGCGCCGCTGCACTACTGCTGCGGGTAGGTCCCCTTGGGCGGAGCCGCAACGCTCTGACTGGTGCTGGGCGCGATCGCCATCGGAACCGGCGGACGGCCGACCGGGGTAGTTCGGGGCGGTGGCGTCTTGGGATAGCCGGCGTCGGTCAACATACCTTGCCACTTGCCTTCGTTGAAGCCGGCCGCGTATTGATCACCGACCTGCATCGTCGGCGCGTCGAGGCCTCCGGTAAGTCGCTTGAGCCGGTCGGCGCCGTCGCTCTGACTGACGTCGATCACCGTATGCGGCACGCCACGCTTGTTGATCACTGCCTGCGCAGTGTCGCAGACCACGCCGCAGGCAAAGGTGTATAGCGTCACTGGATACCTTTCCTGCGCCTGAGCAGTGGCGTAGGACAAATCGCTGGTTTCGATGGTGTTGCCGCCGATCCGCTTGGCTTGTGCGTCCTTGGCGTTGGGCGGCGGCGGCTTGTCGGAATAGACGACGCGGCCGTCGACATCGATATAGCGATACACCTGCTGAACTTGCGCCGCGGCGAGGCCGGAAATCAGGAGCAGCACGGCAGATGCGGTCAGGGTACGCGCGGGAATGGATGCGGTAATCATCTCGCCTCCTCGGCGGTATTTATGACGCCAACATACCATTATGCCGTAACAGGGCATCAATTTGTGGAGCCCGGCCGCGAAATGCGATAAACGACTCCAGCGCGGGCCGGCTTCCACCCCGGGCGAGCACCTCGTCCCGGAACCGGCCACCCGCCGCCGGTGATAGCACGCCCTGTTCCTCGAACAGGCTGTAGGCGTCAGCGGAAAGCACCTCGGCCCACTTGTAGCTGTAATAGCCTGCGGCATAGCCGCCGGCGAAAATGTGGCTGAATCCGTGCGGGAGGCTCCGATCCTCCTCCGGTCGCGGCACGACCGCGACTTCGCGCCGTATCGTTTGTAAAAGCTCGAGCGCGGACCCGGCGCCGGCGTCGAAATCATGGTGCAGATGCATGTCGAACAGCGCCATTTCGAGCTGGCGCACGGTTTGCATGCCGCTCTGGAAGTTCTTCGCCGCAAGCATCTTGTCGAACAGGGGACGCGGCAGTGGCTCTCCGGTGTCCTGGTGTGCGCTCATGTGCTTCAGTACGTCCCACTCCCAGCAGAAGTTTTCCATGAATTGGCTCGGCAGCTCGACCGCGTCCCATTCCACGCCCTCGAGCCCCGAGACTCCCGGCACGTCGACTTGCGTCAGCAGCAGATTGAGACCGTGTCCGAACTCGTGAAACAGCGTCGTCACCTCGTCGTGCGTAAACAGCGCAGGCCTGTCGTTGACCGGCGCGGACAAGTTGCAGGTGAGATAGGCGACGGGACGCTGCAGCTTCGCGCCGTTGCGGCGGCGATTGATCGCGTTGTCCATCCATGCGCCGCCGCGCTTGGACGCCCGTGCATACAGGTCGAGATAGAACTGGCCCACCGCCGTGCCTTCGCGATCGAGGACGTCGAAAAACCGCACGGTCGGATGCCAGACCGGCGCGCTCGACGCGCGTATCGTGACGCCGAAGATCGTCTCGACCACGCGAAACATGCCGGCGAGCACGCGGTCCTCCGGAAAGTAGGCCTTTAGCTCCTGGTCGGAGAAGCTGTAGCGCTCCTGGCGCAGCTTTTCCGAGGCATAGGGTATGTCCCACGCCGCAAGCTCGGACAGGCCGAGCCGGTCGCGGGCGAATGCGCGCAGCTCGGCCATGTCGCGCTCGGCAAAAGGCTTCGCACGTCCACCGAGATCGCGCAGGAAGGTGAGCACCTCCGCCGGGTCGCGTGCCATTTTCGGTACCAGAGACACCTCGGCATAGCTCTTGTAGCCTAACAGCGCGGCGCTTTCCCGACGAAGCACTACGATGCGATCGATCAGCGCGCTGTTGTCCCACTCGGCTTTGCCAAACTCGCTCGCCCGTGTCGCGTACGCACGGTACAAGGTTTCCCGGAGGCCTCGGTCGTCGGCGTATTGCATGACCGGGTAGTAGCAAGGCGCGCGCAAGCCGAGCTTCCAGCCGGGCTTGTTGTCCTCTTCCGCCGCCGTCTTCGCGGCCTCCTGAACATCGGCCGGAATGCCGGAGAGCTTGGCAGCGTCGCCGATGAACAGTCCGTAATCGTTGGTCGCGTCGAGCACGTTGTCCTCGAACCGCGAAGACAATTGCGAAAGCTCTTCTTCGATCGCCTTGAACCGCGCCTTCCTGTCGGCGGGTAATTCGGCGCCCGAAAGCCGGAAGTCGCGCAAGGTATTGGCTATCAGCCGCTTGCGGGCCGCATCGAGCGATGCGAAGCCCGGCGAGTCGGCCAGCGCGCGGTAGCGGCTGAAAAGTCGCTCGTCCTGTCCGAGATCGGTATGGAAAGACGTCACTTTCGGCAGGTTGGCGTTGTAGGCTTCGCGCAGTGCGGGAGTGTTGACCACGGCATTCAGGTGCGCGACCTGTCCCCACGAGCGGCCAAGGCGGTCGAGCGTATCGGAGAGCGGCTGCACGAAGTTGTCCCAGCGGGGCGCGTCGGCGAGCGTGGCGACGCGCTCGATCGTAGCGCGCGCCTCGGCGATCAAGGCGTCGACCGCGGGACCGACGTGCTCCGGGCCGATTTCCGCAAAACGCGGCAGGCCGGAGAAGTCGAGCAGGGGATTGGCGGTCAGCGGGTCGGTGTTGGCGTTCATCGCGTCTTTCCTGGAAGCTCGTTGCCGCGAAGGTCTGAATCGAGAGTGGCGAGCTCCGCGGCGGTGCCCACGTTGGCCCAGCGGCCGAAAAAGAGCTCGCCGCTTGCCCAGCCGCGCGCGATCCAGTCGCGATAGAACGGAAGCATTTTGAGCTTCTTGCCGCGGGGCAGCTCCCGAAACAGCGACGTGCGGTACAACGCAATATTGCCGAAGGTCGTGCGCTCCGCGCCGCTCTTTCCATTCAGCATGAGGCGATCGCGGCTCAGTACGAAATCGCCGCCGGGATGATACGCGGGATTGGGGACCATCACCATGTGCAGGTGCGGCGCCTGATCCGTGGCGGCCATGGCGCCGGCGCGCGCAGAGAGCGATGCATAGTCGTATTCGGCATGGATGTCGCCACTGACCACCAGCACCACTCCGCTTCCCAGCATTGGCAGCGCGGTGGCGATCCCGCCCGCAACTTCCAGCGGCTCGGCTTCGCGCGAGTAGCGAATGGTCGCGCCGAATTTCCGGCCGTCGCCGAGTGTCGTTTCGATGATGCCGCCGAGGTGGGCCACGTTGATGACGATCTGTCCGAATCCGGCCGAAACCAGGCGCTCGATCTGCCACACGACGAGTGGCTTGCCGCCTGCCATGAGCAGCGGCTTGGGAAGCTCGTCGGACAACGGACGCATGCGCTCGCCACGGCCCGCCGCGAGGATCATCGCTATCATGAGGTCAGAAGCTGTAACCGATGGCGGGCTGTCGCGCCTCGAGCTCGTCGAGCAGGCGCCGCAATGGCGACAGCTCATCATAGCGGGAGCTCGCATCACGCAGATAGCGCATGACCCGCGGCATGTCCTTGAGGTACGCGTCCTTGCCGTCGCGATGATAGAGCCGCGCGAAGATGCCCAGCACCTTGAGCTGTCGTTGCACGCCCATCCATTCGAAATCGCGCCAGAACGCGCCGAAATCTGCGCCCACAGGAAGCTTCGCTGCCCGCGCGCGCTGCCAGTAGCGCGCCGCCCAGTCGATCTGCAACGCTTCGTCCCAGTAGACGTAGGCATCGCGCAGCAGCGAAACCAGGTCGTAGGTGATCGGCCCGTACACCGCGTCCTGAAAATCCAGCACACCGGGGTTCGGGTCGGAGACCATCAGGTTGCGCGAATGATAATCGCGATGGACATACACCTGCGCCTGCGCGAGGTTGTTGTCGAGAATGCGTCGAAATACTTTGCTCAGCGTGTCGCGCTGCGCCTGGTCGGGTGTGACCCCGATATGCCTCGCGATGTACCAGTCCGGAAACAGATCCAGTTCGCGGCGCAGCAGCGCCTCGTCGTATGGGGGAAGCGAGCCCCGCCTGCTCGCGAGCTGCCAGCGAATCAGCGCCGCGCAGGCATCGCCATAGAGCGCCGGCGCGGTGGCTTCGGTGAGCGCGGAAAGATAGGTTTCTTTGCCCAGGTCGCTCAACAAAAGGAAACCCTGGTCGAGCGCTTCGGCAAAAATCGCGGGCGAATGCAGTCCCGCGCCGGCCAGCATGCCCGCCACCGCGACGAAGGGGCGGCAATCCTCGCGCGAGGGCGGGGCATCCATCGCGATCAGCGTCCGGACTGGCGCTCCGCCAGGTGTCAGCCGTTGCTCATCGGAGAGCGTTATCCTGAAGTATCTTCGGAAACTCGCATCGGCCGATGCAGGCTCGATCGAGAGCATAGGCGACGGCAGGACGCGCCCGAGCCATGTGCACAGCGCGTCGAATCGCACATCGGACGTCATGCGGCGGGGGGCAAGGAAAGAGGGTCTGGCGAGACAGGTAGAATGGGCGCATTTTAGCATCGGCTGGCATCGCCTTCCTCATGGATTGCCGCGCTTCAACCATCGTGCTGTCGCTGTTGCTCCTGCAGAGCGCCGTCTACGCGCAGACGCCTTCAGCGGACACGTCCGACACGCCACCGCAACTGAAAGTCGCGCCGATTCTGGTGCCGCCTCCGCCCAAAGCGCTCAAGCCGGGTCTCGGATCGGAGCCGGACGCGGTGTACCTTCGCGCGGATCTGCTCGAGGGAGAAAGCGAAAAATCGATCCAGGCTTCGGGTAAGGTCGAGCTGCGAACGCGGCGGCAGACGGTGCTGGCAGACTGGCTGCACTACGATCTTGCGACGGAGGAGGTCTGGGCCAAGGGCAACGTGCTGATGCGGCGCGGCGTCGACTGGATCACCGGCCCCGAGGCGAAGTTCAAGCGCGGAGACGAAACCGGGTTTTTCCACCAGCCCGAATTTCATATCGGTGATAACGCGTCGCGCGGTGACGCCAAGGAATTGCTTTTCGTTGGCGAGAATCGCTACGAGCTCAAGGATTTTCGCTACACGACCTGCGTCGCGGGCAACGACGATTGGTACCTCACCTCGCGCGACGTCGACCTGGATCGATCGCGCCTGGTTGGAACGGCGCGCAACGCGAGCATCATTTTCAAGGGCACGTCGATATTCTATTCGCCGTATCTCGACTTTCCGCTGTCGAACGAGCGCAAATCCGGATTTCTGACGCCGGTCTTCGGATCTACCAGCAGCCGCGGTTTCGAAATGTCGATCCCGTATTATTTCAACCTCGCGCCGAATTACGATGCGACGCTGACACCGCGCGTGATGACGCGACGCGGAGTGCAAATCAACGGTCAGGTCCGATACCTGTTTCCCGACAGCGCTGGAGAGGCTGACGCCGAGGTGCTGCCCGACCGCGTTACCGGCACCAATCGCTATGGATTGTCCTGGAAACACAACCAGAATTTTGACTTCCTGCCGGGGCTGGCTGGTTACGTCAACGTGCAAAAGGTGTCCGACGACGCCTACTTTACCGATCTCTCCGATCGTCTCGTGGTGACCTCGCAGTCGACGCTGCCGCGCGAGGGTGGATTGGTCTACAACCGCGGGCCCTTTTCCTTCCTGACCCGGATTCAGACGTTCCAGACCCTTCAGGATCCCGCCAATCCGATCACGCCGCCGTATTTTCGCGAACCGCAACTGTTGATGACAATGAATCCCGTCGAATGGAAGGGCTTCGATTTTCAGGCCAGCGGCGAGTTCGTGAGATTCCGCCAGCCTGCGCTCGTAACCGGCGACCGATCGGTGCTGTACCCGAGCATGACGTGGTCGCAGCGCGGCAACGCGTGGTTCATCAGCGCGCGCACCGGGCTGCACATGACGCACTACGATTTCGACGACACTGTGCTTCCCGAGTCGCACGTGAATCGCGTGCTTCCCATCAGCAGCATCGACAGCGGCCTCGTGTTCGAGCGGGACACGAATCTGTTCGGCAAGGCATTCACGCAGACGCTCGAGCCGCGCGTCTATTACCTCTACATTCCGTATCGCGGTCAGGATCAGATACCGGCATTCGACACCGCGGTCGACGATTTCAACTTTTCGCAGCTCTTCACCGAGAACCGGTACCTTGGCAGCGATCGCATCGGCGACGCGAATCAGCTGACGCTGGCCGCGGTGACGCGGCTCTCCGATCCGCAGACTGGCGAGGAAAAGATGCGCTTTGCAATCGGCCAGCGCTATTATTTCGAGACCCAGCGCGTGACGCTTCCCGGGGAGGTGCCGCGCACCGCCAACACGTCAGATCTGCTGCTTTCGGGCGAGGGGCGTTTGTCGGACGCTTGGTCGGCGGCCAGCGCACTCCAATACAACCTGGATCATCGTCAGACCGGGCGTCTCGACCTCGGCGTGCGCTGGCAGCCGGCGCCCGGGCGTGTGCTCAACGCGAGCTACCGGTACATCCGTGAGCAAGTCGATCCGGCAAACCCCTCGCAGTTGAAGCAGGTGGATTTCTCCGGGCAATGGCCGTTTCTGGATAACTGGTCGGCGATCGGGCGATGGAACTACTCGCTGGTCGACGCCAAGACGCTGGAGGGCGTGATCGGCTTCGAGTACAATGGTGGGTGCTGGGCGTTTCGCATCGTCGGTCAGCGGCTGACGACGACGACAGAGCAGGCCAGCAAGTCTGTGTTCGTGCAGTTCGAGCTGACCGGACTCGCGCGCCTCGGCACCAACCCGATCGATGTCCTCAAGCGCAGCGTGCCCGGCTATCTGACCGTCACCGATCCGGCCATGCGTCCTGGCGGCACCACGGCGAGAGATTATTTCCCAGAGTTCTAGAAGGTCACCCATGGCATTTCGAAATCTCTTCAAGGCAGGATTCGCGCTGGCGTCCGCCTGCGCGCTGGCGCAGCCGAGTGCGCCGAATCAAAATCGCGTCGTCAACGTGGACCGGGTGGTCGCCGTGGTCAACGACGAGGCAATCACCCAATACGATCTCGACGACGCCAAACGTATCGTCTTGCAACAGCTCAAGCAGCAGAATGTGCAGGCGCCGGCGCAGGATATTCTCGACAAGCAGGTGCTCGAGCGCATGATGACCGAGCGTTCGCTGCTTCAGTTCGCCAAGGAAAACGGCGTTAAAGTCGACGATACGCAAATCGAGCGCGCAATCCTGCGTATCGCGCAGGAGAACAAGCTTTCCGCAGAGGATTTTCGCAAGGCGCTGGCGAAGGAGAACATCGAATATCCCCGGTATCGCGAGGACGTCCGCCGCGAGCTCACGATGCAGCGCCTGCGCGAACGCGAGGTCGACAGCAAGATTACGGTCAGCGATGCTGAAGTCGATCAGTACCTGGCGACGCTCAAGTTACAGAATGGCGGTGAAGCCGAATACAAGCTGGCGCATATTCTGGTGATGGTGCCCGAGCAGGCAAGCGCGGAGCAGATCGACGCGAAGAAGCGGCGCGCGGAAGACGCGCTGCGCGCGCTGAAGAGCGGCGCCGATTTCGCGCAGGTCGCGGCCGGATTTTCTGACGCAAGCGATGCTCTCACCGGCGGCAATCTCGGCTGGCGCTCGGGCGCGCGTCTGCCGACGGTATTCAGCGATGAGGTCCGGGCGATGAAGGTGGGCCAGATTTCGGCGATCACCCGCAGCGCGGCCGGGTTTCACATCGTCAAGCTGCTGGAGAAGCGCAGCCGTGACGAACCGACCGTGGTCGATCAGACGCACGCGCGGCACATCCTCGTGCGCGTCAACGAAATCGTTTCGGAATCCGACGCCAAGGCCAAGATCGACCGGCTCAAGGACCGGATCGACTCGGGGGTGAAGTTCGACGAATTGGCCAAGCTCAATTCTGAGGACACGACCTCCGCCAAGGGCGGTGACCTCGGCTGGCTCAATCCGGGCGACACCGTTGCGGAATTCGACGAGGCGATGAAGAAGCTGGAGCCGAATCAGGTTTCCGCTCCCGTGCGAACGCCTTTTGGCTGGCATCTGATCGAGGTGCTCGAGCGGCGCCGGCAGGATATCACCGGCGACCGCGCGCGCAGCGAGGCGCTGGTCGCGATCCGTCAGCGCAAGGCGGAGGAGGCGTTTCAGGACTGGGTGCGTCAGATCCGCGATCGCGCCTACGTCGAGGTTCGCCTCGATGATCGATAGTCCTTTTCGCTACTCCGCGCAACTGCGATGAACCTCGGCGAAGTCTTCGCCGAGCCGCTGGTCAGACTGGACGCCGAGGACCGCGCGCTGGAGGGAATCCAGACGCCCAAGAGCGCGCTCGGCGCGATCAAGGTCGGCGTCACCGGACAGTTTCTCGAGCACGCCGATCAGTATCACCGCAATTACCTGAACCTCGACTATTGGCGCTTCCTGCTGGAACGGGCGTTCCAGGCGATCGGCGAGATGCCCGATCCGTCGTTGATCATCGACATCGGATCGGGCTCGGGAAACTCGGTAATCCCTCTGGCCGACCGCTTTCCCGACGCGTATATCATCGCCACCGACATCAGTCCGCAGTTGCTCGCCATCCTGCGCGATTTTTTGAACAAGCGCGCCGATGCCAGGAATGGCGAAGGCGGCGAGGGACGATTCGCGCTGGTCTGCGTCGATGCCGCCGACGTCAACTACCTGCCGGGCGTCGCCGACCTCGCCGTGGGAGCAGCGATCCTGCATCACATTCTCGATCCTGCGAAGGTGCTGGCGTCGTGTCATCGCGCACTTAAACCCGGCGGCTGGGCGATTTTCTTCGAGCCATTCGAAGCCGGCAATACGATCGTGAGGATGACCTACGAGCGCATTCTGGCTCGCGCTTCGGCGGCGGAAAAACAAACCGATGCCCTGCGGCTGCTGCAACGCATGGTCGCCGATTACACAGTCCGCCAGCGCGCCAAATCGGACCCGGTCTTTCTGGGACTCGACGACAAGTGGATGTTCACCCGGACTTACTTCGAGCGCATCCGGGACCAACAAGGCTGGGCCGAGCTGGTGACCTACGCGCTCAATGTCTGCCCGACGATGCTGCGCAACCAGGCCGAGGTTCACCTCAAGCTCGGCGCGCAGTTGCCTCCCTCCGCCTTGCCGGATTGGGCGTGGGCCGTCATCGATCAGACCGACGCGGCGATTTCCGACGATCTGCGAGGCGAATGGGCGCAGGAGGCCGCGGTGATGTTTCGCAAGGCGCACCCTTAAGCACGCGAGTGTCCTGATTCAGAAATTCGCGGCATATATCTTGTCGTCATTCCCGCGAAGGCGGGAATCCATTGGCTTTGAAAATAAATGGGTTCCGGCTCGCGCCCGCTTCGTGGGCTTGGCCGGAATGACGGCAACTTATGCAATGAACTTGCGATACACCACGCTAGCGCCTCGGCGAGGACTCCTCGGGCGGACGGACGGCGCGAAACATGCCGAGCAGTAAGAGGTCGTAGACGATTTTCAGGACGCCGCCGATCACCAGCGGCCAGCCGAAAAGCGAAACCTGCAGCAGGTAACCGGCAATTAGCGGGCTGATCGACGACGCCAGACTGCGCGGAACCGACGTGATGCTGGCAGCCGCCGCCCGCTCGGACGGCGACACCACCGCCATGACGTATGAGCTTCGCGTCGGCACGTCCATCTGCGAGAGCACGCTGCGGATGAGCAGCAGCACAATGACCCAGGACAGGTCCGGCATCAGCGGAATGAGCACCAGGAGCACGCTGGAAGGCAGATGCGTGAACACCATGGTGTTGATGAGCCCGAATCTCTTGGCGATGCGCACCGCGAGCAGGTACGAAAATGCGGTGAATATGCCGGTCCAGAAAAAGATCGCCGCGGCGACTCCGACCGAGAGCTGGAACTTCTCGAACATCCACAGCGCGAGCATCGATTGCACGATGAAGCCGCCGCCGAAAGCGTCCAGGCTGAACAGCGCCGCAAGGATATAGACGATGCGTTTGGATTCCTTGAGAGGAGCCGTCGAGGCCTGCGTATCGACGGCGAAGTCCGCCGGCAGCTTGCGGTAGATCGTCGCCGCCACCAGGCCGATCACGCCGTAGAGGCCGAACATGAGCTGCAGCGCGAATCGCATCGGCATGCCGGCGGCGTCGACCATCAACTCGGGCAATCCCGCCGCGAGCGCACCCAGCGCGGCCACCAGCGCTCCGACGAGACTGTAACGGGCGAAGAGCGCCGTCCGCTCGCGATCGCCGGCGACGTGCGCGAGCGCGGCCTGCTCGAGCGGCAGGAACACGCTCACGTCTCCGCTGGATGGATTGAGCGTCCCGACCACCGCGATCAGAAGCAGCGGCCAGAAATTGGTCGCGACCGCGAAAGCCAGGCCCGTGGCCGCCATCATGAGTGAGGCGCAGAGCAGCAGGCTGCGCAGCCTGAAGCGATGGGCGGAGAGACCGATGGCCAAGGTGAGGACGCCGGAGCCCAGCAGCGTGCCGGCCGTGATGGCGCCCACCTCGAAGGGTCCGAGCCCGAGCTCGATCAGATAAAGCGGCAGCAGGAGACTGACGAAGCCGTCGCCGAAAGCACGCAGGCCTCTGACCCACAACAGCCGTCGAACATGCGGTGACATCAAGGAGTGTCCAATCCAAACTCCCGTCCGGATGCGAACCCGGGTTCAGGAGCAGAGCTTGGACGCAAAGAGAACGTCTGGTGGAGCGGGGAGTCTGCTCGCACGTCCCCGTCGACAAAATATAGCACGGGTGCGAAAGCCGCGCCACGGTGAGCGGGACAATGCCTCTCGCGAAGCCGGTCAGCGGATCGGCGGCGGGTAGAGCGCGATGTGGCGAATCCGCATCGCGCTGCTGGCGTCGTGCACGCCGAGCGTTACGCGAATTTGCTCGGCGACTTGGAGTGAATCGGGCCACGCCAGCGGGACCGAGATTCCGGCAGGCGTTGCCGCGAGCTCGGCCGACGGTCGCGGCGCCGCGATCGTCCACCACGGGCCGTCGGCCGCACGCGCTTCGACCGTGATGGCTGCTGCCGCGCCGGCGTCGATTCCCAGGACGAGCGTATCGGTCTCGCCGCGTGCAAGAGCGAGCCACGGCGGCGACACCAATACCGCCTGACCGTCGGCTGCCCGGACGTCGAGACCGCCGTTGCCGGCGCCGATCGAGCCCTGCAGCGCCGTCCATCCGTCGTCGTCGGCGTAACGCGCCGAGCCGAACGTCCAGAGGCGCGCCCCTACCGGAACGTAGGCATGACTGACCGCAAAATCGCGCGTTGCGTCCTCCAGCGGTGTATTGCGCCATGCCATGAATGAAACGTATCCAGGCTGGCCCGCATACACGCCGTTCGAGCCGTTCCACGCCATGGGCGACGCGAGGCGCGCCCCGTAGTTGAACATTTCCCGCAATGCGCGGTAGGCCATCGCGTACGTCGGCAAGTCGTTGGGTGTACGGAAATCCGCCGTGTTGAACTCGACCACCGCCCATCCCGGATCCATGCGGTGGAAGCTTGCAAAGAGGTTCGCGTCGCCTTCGACGCGAATGTCGTTCCAGGCGCTGGCCGCGTAGACGATCGCTCCAAGATGGCCCTTGCGGGGAATGGCCCCCTCGACGGACATTCCGCCGCTGTCATAGTTCTTGGTCGGGCTGTCCAGGTGGAGCGCAAACGGAAACGCAGTCGGATACGGCGCAATAAAGCCTTGCGAAGAAAAGATTCGCGCCGACTGAATGCCCACTTCGGCGAGCCATTCCGAAAGCTCGTCGTAGTGCAGCTTGACGAGGTGCCGGCGAAACACTTCCCATTCATGCGTCCAGGCGTCTTCCCAGAACGGCTTCCCCTCGTGCGGAAAAGCGCGAGGCGGATCGACTTCGTCCCACGACCGGTAGCGTTTGCCGGCGAGCTTGCCGGCCTGCGCGAGTGAGATCGGGCGCGCACGGCGGTAGCTCGACAGATCGGGAACGCCCCGATCCGGTTTGCCCGCATACGGCCCGCTTCCCGCAAGCCACTCGCGGAACTGGCGCAGGGTTCCGGGGTTGTAGTCGTACCACTGCTTCTCGTCGAAGAATGGATTCATGTACGTATCGGGGTCGAGCGTGACGCCGGCGAAGAGCTCGGGATGCGCGCGTGCGAACTCGGCGACGATGCGCCCGGCCGCTTGCAGATTGCGCTTCTTGTAGTGACGGTTCTGCGCTGCGTAGACGTTGAAAGTGAGCGAGCGTCCAAGCTCCGGCGACTCGATCGCCCCGGTCAGTCGCTTGAGGTAGTCGTCAGGCATGACCTCGTCGTGCTCGTTCCACTGGCAGTTGGCCTTGTCCTGCTCGAGGTGGTCGTTGACATCCCAATTGGGCACGTCGCATGAGGCGTCGGCCCAGATTCCGCCGTTGAGCGTGATCAGTACCGGCAATTTGTGCGCGATCGAGTACGCGATCACGGTGGATAGCGAGTCTTCCGCGATGCGCCGCTCGCCGCAGCGATGTTCGATATTCCAGTCCGGGTCGAACGTCCAGTCGTGTTGCGCACCGAGCGTCGTGCGGAGGTACAGAATCGGCACACGCATTCCGACCTTGAAGCTCGGCGAGAGGTATGCGGCGTACGAAGTGTCGAGCTCGACCGCGCCGCCCAGTGCGATTCCCGACAGCGCCGGCAATACATAAAATGGAGGCGCGGTGTCGCCATGCCGCTCGGCGTACAGGGGTCCCCATTCTTCGAGTGCGCCGGGCGGTATCAGCGACTTGCGAGCGAGCACCGTCTCTGCACCCGCGCGATTGATCGCAACGACGATAAGCTCGTGCCGTCCCATCTCCAGCGGCGCAAAATCGCCGTCGAAGGCGAAACCCGGCTCCGCGCTATCGGGATAGCCCGGCTTTACCTGCGCGACGTCGAGGCGCGCGATACCGTAGCGGGCCGGATGCGGGCGTCCGTCCAGTCGGATTTCGACGCCGCGCACGCCCGCCGGATCGAGCGCCCAGCCGGTAACGTGGATTGCGCTGCCGATGATCACCTCGCCGGCCGGCGTGTCGACCGCGCCTACGGTCCCCGCCGGCAGTGGAGCCGGGGGCGCGCGATGCTGCTGCCACGACAGCGTACTGGCGATCGCCAGCGCGGCAGCAATGAGCAGTGCCGCAGCGAGACGCGTGCGTCCTTCCTGAATGCTTAGGGCTCGAATCAACGCCGATTGTTATCAGGTGGGGCGGCTTGTCGCTCTGGCAACGGCGCAGCTTGCGGCGCGGTGTCGCTCGCAACCATCTGCGGCTCCAGAGGCGACTGCGGCACCGGCAAGAAGTGACCGAGTTCCTTCGCCCGATGCTGCATAAAGTCCCCGGAATCCTGCGGGGAAGATCTCGGGCGCGCACCCTTTTCTTTCCATCGCAATGCCGGATGCTCGATAAGGTGCCAACTTAACACCGCCAACGACAACGTCAGAGGATAGGAATACGCGAATAGATGCAGCGGGCCCAGCAATCCAGTTTCAGCGATGACCAACTGTTGAATAGGAAACGCAAAGATGTAGATGCCGTACGAGTAATCACCCAGCTTACGAAACGTAGGCATGTCGAATGCAGGGTGATAGGCAATCACGAGAATGCAATACGCGAACACGATGTAGAAAAGGTAAAGGGTGTAACGTGTGCCCCATGCCGCGTAGAGTCCGCCGAGGGCAATCAGCACGATCACGCGGCTTACCGGAACGCGCCGCCGGAAGACATAAAACACTGCGCCGATCAAGAAGACCCCGACCAGCCTGGGCGTCATGTAAGAGTCGCCCTTTAGTATGTGTTCGCGTACCCACTGCGGCCAAAACTCGTAACAGCAGATCCCTGCCAGCACGATCATGGCCGAGAGCCATGGCCGGCGAATGGCGCCCATTGCACCCATGAGCATGAGTGCTGCGTAGCACCATACCTCGACCCCGACCGTCCAAAGCGAGCCATTGATCGCCCACGGCATCGGGTTGCTGGCAAAAACGCCAGGCAAGGTGATCCCCCCGATTCGCAGGCTATCGACGAGATACGCAAAGAACCCTTCGTCGCTGAAATACTCGGACAACGAATATGATGTGGCAAGCGGACCGACCACAAGAGCGGCGAACAAGGTCGTAACGATAAGCCCGGGCAGTAGCCGCGCCGCACGAGCTTTGACGAAACTTCCGAACGTCCCAAGGCGGTCCCAGCTCTGCGCGATAAGGAACCCGCTTAACGCAAAGAAAACAACCACGGCAATGGTGGCGAGATCCGTGAATCCACTCAGCCTTGCGACGGGCTCGAGCTGGATATGGCCGCTGATAGGGTAGCTGTGAGAGAACACGACAGCCGACGCGGCCAGAAACCGGATCAGGTTAAAGTTGTTATCGCGCCCCGTGGCGTAGTCGGCGAGGTAGCGCATGAATTATTCCTTATGTGGCCCGAATACTTTCGCACTGCAGAGAGCATAACTGAGTCTCGGTCGCACTGTCCGAACGATCGCAGCAAGGCGCAGCGTGAGGGCGCTACCTCAGGCACGGAAGGGAGCAGCGTCGACAGAGGGTGGCGAGTGTACAACAGCGACGCTATGGAGACTCGGGCATGCGCACCAGACGGCAAAGCTCGAGTGGGCTCGTCGGCATGTTGGTGATAATGACCGCGCACGCCGTCGTTCGTGCCAGGCGATGCATCGTGACCACTTCTTTTCCTTCCGTGGGCGGAGAGGTAAGTTGATACAGCGGGCCCGGATGGTCGCGGACGATGGTGCGCACGGTCTCGGCCAGCTTCGTACGATGATGCGCAGGATTGACGATCGTATTCAAGGCACCCACATAACGCGATGACGGCGGCAGCAAAGGAATGAAATAGGATACCGCCTCGCCGGTCGTTATCAGGACCACCGCGTTCGGCTCCACTAGCGGCATCTGCCCCTTTACCTCGAACCATCGATCACCAAAATCGATGCGGCCCCAATTGGCAAAGCGTGTAGTCGCGATCAACGTCACCGCCGCAAGCGCTGCCGCAGCGATAGCGAAACGAGGTGGGAACAGCTTCCGCAGCAGCCCGACGATCAGCGCACCGGTCAACAGATCGAGCGTCAGGAGATAGCGGTAGATCGAATGCTGCGCGGTCCACAGGACGAACGAGATGATCACGAACAGGACGACGACGCGCCAAACCGCATCGACCCCGGACGCGAGGGATTGCGTCGCTTTTTGACGTAGTCGGCGCGCGAGCCACACGACCGCGGCCAGCAGCGCGAGCGCCCACGTCAGAGGAAAGCGCGCGTCGCGATACAGTACCTCGGCGACGAAGAACCCTGGCGGACTCAGAAGCTCGAAGGGAAACACCCACCATTCTGCGAGGCTCCGCGGTCCAAAGTTTGCGGAACGGAACTCAGCGGTAATCGCGCGCGGCTCCCACCACGGCGATCGAAACCATTGGTTGCCGTAGGGGAAAATCGGGTTATCGAAATGGATCCACAGGGCGTACGCCCACGGTCCCAGTGCTATCGCCGTGCCGACGATCACGCCGAGCCCGAACCAAAACGCCTCGGCGAAGCGTGCGCGGAATGCCAGCCACGTGTACGGGCCACGGGCAAGCAGCGCCCCGCACAGACCGACGGCAAACGTGGCGGCAGTAAGCTTGGCACCCGATGCCAGGCCGACGATGACGCCTGCGAGCAATAACGTGCCCATCGGAATGGGGCCGGCCTCTGCGCGCTTCAGCTCGCGGGCGATCAACCAGAGTGCAAGCATCAGCAGCGCGGCGAGCGGCCAATCGTTCATCGTGGCGCCGAGCGCTCCTATTGCCATCGCCGACGTGACGCCAACGGCAAGCGAGGATGCGACGGCGACCATGCGCTGTGCCCGCGGCAGGTCGCCGAACATCAGGAGCAACAGCTTGCAAAGAAAAAATGCGGCGATGGCCGCCGGGATCGCCAGCACGAATGCAATGACGCGAGGCGCCCACTCGGCCGTCACCATCCCATAGAACGGGAGGTCGAGCAGCGGGTTGTGATACGTTTGGATCTGAGCCGCCGCAACGTCCTGGGTGAAGATGCGGCCGTGCCACCACGCCCACGGGTTGTAGTAGTGGTAGTTCTGCAGATCCCAGTTGACGTCTTGGCCAAGCAGCAGCGACCCAGCTCCTGCGGCCGCGATGAGCGCAACAAGCAGCACGACGTCGGCGCCCATCGTGCGTAAGGACGCTTTAGGCGGGGGGCGGAGGCTGTGTGTGGTCAAAGCGCCAGTTCCAGCGCCAACGCTTCAAACAAAATCCTCGAAATGCGGCGAGAGTCGTTTAAAGATCCAGCGTCCGCCCCAGAAAAGGAGCGCCGCGATTATTACAACAGTGATCACCAGCGCTGCGAACGTCAGTTTACGCAAGCGCACGGACTATCTGCCGCATAACCGATCCGTTCTATTCCGTCCAGCAAAATTCCACATGCATCGCTTATCGCTGACGCGATCCGTGATCTGCTCAGGGACCCGTGCGACGTGTTGATAGGTGGCTCCCCGAACCGGACAAATCTGGGCTCTGGTCGTTGCCCTAGAACGGTTCCACCGGGGGAATCCTGTGGCGCGCGAGGAACATTTTACGCTGCGCCCACGCGCCCGTGCGTGTAGAACATGGGGCGATTATAGCGCGGACTTCGGCGCCCAGAGGGGCTAAACGGCCCATTGCTCGCCGTCTGAACATGCCGGATCTTGGGCGCCCCGGTAGCCTCCCCATGATGACGCGTCAGAGCCCGTGCGTACAGTAACAATGCTGCGGATTGCAGTTCGCTACAATGGAGCGTGATGCGTGCCGAGTGTCGATTTGAATGCCGCTAGCCGGATTCCTTGCGCCACGTTTGATAATGAATTTCTCGCGATTCCTGACTCGGGACGATTCGGTTTCCAAGGATAAGAGCGCTACGCGTGACCAGGGCGAGGGTCGCGATACCGCGCACATTGCAGCGCTAACGGGTGTCAGGGCGCTTGCAGCCTTGTGGGTCGTCCTCTTTCATGCTTGGATTGTAGCCGGCAAACCGAAGGCTACGCTTCCGCTATTGATAACACAGGTCGACCTGACACCCATTTTCGCGTTTGGCTGGTTAGGGGTCGACCTGTTCTTCGTCCTTTCGGGATTTCTGCTCACCCGGCAAGCATGGACAAAAGTTGCGCGCGGCACAGCATCGGGGTGGCTACCCAGTCAATTTGGCGAGACCTACCTGAGCTTTCTTAAACGGCGGGTTCTGCGTGTCTACCCGGCCTACTTCGCCACCATCTCAATCCTGCTTGTCTTTGCGGCGCTTCATATCTACCGGAGCCCACCCGAAAAAATGGATTTGTTGCTGCATCTGGTGATGTTCCACAACCTGGTCGAGCGCTATTTCGTGACCATCAACGATGTCTTCTGGTCGATCCCATTCGAGTGGCAGTTCTATCTGGTCTTTCCGCTTCTGTTTGTCGCGCTGCGTAGGACAAATCTAATTGCGTTCTACATAGTGGCCGCGGTACTCGCGCTCGGGACCAGGGTATGGGTCATCATCCATTCAGACGGCTACATGCAAATGCACCTACCAATTCGGCTGGACGCCTTTGTTGCTGGAATGTGCGCAGCGACTTTCGCCGAACATCACCGCCTCCAGCGCTGGCCGGCGCTCATTGCATTCACGCTTGGCTTGGGAGGCTTATTGGGCACCTCCTGGATTTATTCGGCGTATCCATCGCCGGTCACTATTTCGATGCCGATCGCACTGACTCGGCCTCTATGGGTTCAAGCGTCAATCTGCTTGTTTTTGCTAGGGCTTAGCGCGGAACCGCACCCAGGCGTCCGCCTGTTCAGCAATCGATTGGTGGTCTGGCTCGGACTGATCAGCTACAGCATTTATCTGGTCCACGTTCCGGTGCTACTCTCTTTGCTACAGCTGGACGCCTACTCTCCGCGCGGGACCGGCTTGACATTTAGCTTGGGCAGGGTACTCGTCACGGCAATGCCCGCCGTTATCGCCACCAGTGCGGTCCTCTATTATTTGATTGAACGACCGTTCCAAACGCGTCGCAAGCGCGGGTCGGGTCAACCTGGGTCACCTGTAGGGTGGTCGCCGCGCAATCCGTTTGTCATACTCACTCTATGGGCACTAGCGCAGTTGGCGTTTCTCGTGGCAGTGAGTTAGAGGCGTCAGGGAGTTGCAGATCTGCCCTTTGGCGAGCGCTCGCGCCATGCCTTATCATCGCGGTATGACGGCAGGCGAAATACTTGCGGACCAGATCGCCTACTACCGCGCACGTGCCGGCGAGTACGACCAGTGGTGGTTCCGCACCGGCCGCTACGACCGAGGCCCCGAACAGAACGCGCGCTGGCACGCCGATACCGCAGCGGTCGACGCTGCGCTCGAAACGTGGCTTGCGGCCCGGCGACCGCGCAAGGTGCTCGAGCTTGCCTGCGGCACGGGCCTTTTCACGCGGCATCTCGCACCCCGTGTCGAACACCTGACCGCAGTCGATGCGTCGCCCGAAGTGCTGGCGATCAATCGCGCGCGGGTCGCGGTCGATAATGTCGAATACGTCGAGGCCGACCTTTTTTCGTGGACGCCTCCGCAGCGCTACGACGCAGTATTTTTCAGCTTCTGGCTGTCGCACGTTCCACAGGATCGTTTCGAGGCATTCTGGAAGACGGTCGCGGCCGCGCTGAATCCTGACGGCGCGGCGTACCTCATCGATTCCGCGTTCGATCGCACGTCGACCGCGCGCGACCACGTACTGGCGGAACAGGATGCCGGGATTGTCGCGCGCAAGTTGAATGACGGCCGCGAGTTTCGTATCGTCAAGCTCTTCTACGAGCCGGCGGTGCTGGCAGCGCGCCTCGGCGAACTTGGATGGTCCGCGGTGCTGCAACGGACGGCGAACTATTTCATCTATGGGCATGCGCAGCGACTTGTGCCCGATGCCGGGTCACCGGACGTGGCCCGATAGAGGCCGCCGGAAGCGACTAAGAGCTAGGAATCGCTGTCGTAGACGTACGGCGACATCGGCACGCGGCCCTGATCCATGGTGCGTTCCTCGGCGAGCTCGCGCGGGGGCTTGTCCCACCAGATCGCGCGTGCCTCGCGCTGCTTCTCGACGAGGTCCGGCCGTTCCCGCAACAACTCGCGGATAAAGCGGGTGTGTTCGGATTCATAGTGGCGGCTGGGGAGCATCATGGCGTGACTTCGCGAGGAGGATGAAAGTCTGGATGATGCCATTCTATCATCGCCCGTTTCTAAGACGGTCGTGGCTGCCGCATCGAGCCTGCGACCAGACGGTACTCGTAGAGACGGCATTCGAGGGCGCCGTTGAAGAGCGGCGTGCGCCGGCTCGCCTTGAGCCCTATCAGTTTGGGCAGTCGCGTGTCGCCGCTCAACAGGTACGCGGTCCAGCCCGCGAAGCGTTGCTTGAACGCGTCGCCAAGCCGCGGGTAAAAATCCGCCAGCGCATTGGAGCCGGCGAGTCGAACGCCGTACGGAGGATTGGTGACGATCACGCCTTCGCTCGCGGGCGCGGTGCCGGCCAGCGCGTCGATTTGCTCAAGGACGATCGCGCCGGCGACTCCGGCAGCTTCGATATTCAGGTGGCACTGGCGAAGGGCGGCGACGTCGACATCTCTAGCATGGATATTCTCGGGCGCGGCAGGCCGCGCGCGGCGCTGGGCCGCCTGCTTGATCTTCTGCCACGCGGAGCCATCGTACCAAGCTAGTTTCTGAAAGCCGAACGTCCGCTTCAATCCGGGAGCGATGTCCAATGCGATCAGCGCCGCCTCGATGGCGATGGTTCCGCTGCCGCACAACGGATCGAGCAAAGGAGTGCCGACGTGCCACTGGGCAAGACGCAACAGGCCCGCGGCGAGGTTCTCGCGCAGCGGTGCCTCCGCCGTCTGCCGGCGATAGCCGCGCTTGAACAACGGCTCGCCCGATGTGTCGAGATAGAACGTTGCCTCGCCGGCGGTGAGATACGCGTGCACCCGCACGTCCGGCTGATCTTTGCTGACGCTCGGCCTGACGCCGCCGCCCGCCCGATGCCTGTCGCACACCGCATCCTTGATCCGCAGCGTCGCGAACTCGAGGCTGGTCAGCGGCGAGCGCGTCGCCGCGACGTCGACGCGCAAGCTGCGGTCGGCGCGAAACCATTGTGGCCAGTCGAGATCGAGCGCGAGCTGGTAGATATCCTGCTCGTCGCGATAGGCGCCGTGACCCACCTGCCACAGGACACGGCTGGCGAGTCGGCTTTCGAGGTTGGCGCGGTAGGCGAGATCGATCGGCCCGCCGAAGGCGACGCCCCCGTCGGTCGCAGTGACGTCGTTGGCGCCAAGATCGGCAAGCTCGGCGGCGAGCACGCCTTCGAGGCCTCGCGGACATGGCGCGAAGAAACGTTCCATCGGCGAGAGCGCGCTCTAAAACGGCTTGAAGACAACCAGCAGCACCGCGCCGACCAGCACCGGCAGCGCGGGAATCTCGTTGATCCAGCGATAAAAGAGGTCGCTGTGTCGATTGCGGTCGTGGCGAAAGTCCAGCATCAGCTTGCCGAGCCAGATATGGTGCGCCACCAGAATCGCGACCAGGGCAAGCTTGGCATAAAGCCAGCCGCCTGAAATGCCGTAACCAAGCCAGAGCCATAGGCCGAACGCGACGGTCAGCACCGCGCCCGGGGTCATGATGCCGAAGTAGAGCTTGCGCTCCATCAGCTTGAAGCGTTCGATGCCTATCGCGTCGTGTGCCTGCGCGTGATAGACGAACAGGCGCGGAAGATAGAACAGTCCGGCGAACCACGTCACCATGAACACGATGTGCAGCGATTTTACCCAGAGCATTGCGTTCTTCTTCAGCGCAGGAGGCGTCGCCTCGTCAGCACCAGCGCGACGTAGTAGGCAGCGCATGCATAGGCGAGCAGCACCGCGATATGCAGGATGATATTGTCCGGTACGTTGCCCGCGAGCAGCGGCCGCGCGATATCGATCGCGTGCGACAGTGGAAGAATCGCGGCAGCTACGCGCAGAGTCGCCGGCATTTGGTCGACCGGAAAAAATACACCGGAGAGTAGCAGGGTGGGCGTCAACACCAGCGTGAAAAAATAGGTGAAGAAGTCGTAGCCGGGCGCGAGCGAGTTCATCACCAGCCCGAACGCGCCGAAGGTCATTCCGATCATGAACCCGAGCGGCAGAACCCAGACCGCGAGCCAGGAGTGGCCATAACCCAGAACCATAATCACGGCCAGGATCGCCAGTACCGATATGACGCTCTTGCTCGCGGCCCACATCCACTCGGCGAAAAGAACGTCGTCGAGCGACAGCGGTGCGTTGATGATCGCTTCCCATGTCCTTTGCATGTGCATGCGGGAAAATGCCGAGTACATCGCTTCGAACGACGCGGTGAACATCGCGCTCTGGCATACCATGCCGGTGCCGATAAACGCGATGTACTTGATGCCGCCGATTTCGGGGATGAAGCTGCCGATGCCGTAGCCCAGAGCCAGCATGTACAGGAGCGGATCGGCGATATTACCGAGCACCGACGCGATCGCGAGCTTACGCCAGACAAGCAGATTGCGGCGCCAGACCGGCAACCAGCGCAGGGACAACTCGGGCATGCGTAGCAACGCGGCGGAAGTCACGATTCGAGCGGCGAAAAGTCGAACGCGGCGAGTATAGCGCGAGCGGCGCCGGCTCCTGGCAGCCATTCGCGGGATCACGCTGGTAGGGCGACGGGTGTGTCTGATACGCTCTATACGCCGAACGAATTGGTGGAGCAGACCATTACGATACGGCCGCCATAGCGGTCCTCGACCTGTGGAAGCAATTCGAAGCCGTGTGCTGGTACGAGACTCCGGCCAACCTAGCGGAGTTCCAGAATATGTTCGGTCACTTCGAGCCGATTTGATGAGCTGTTCCAGGGATAAGATCCAATTGGCCGGAAAATTCAAACGGGTCGCTTGTGCGCTGGTCGCCTCTTTGATGTGCGTGAGCGCGGCGATGGCGCAATCAAGCTATCCCGACCGCCCTGTCCACCTGGTCGTGCCCTATCCGCCCGGCGCGCTGACCGACCTGCTGGCGCGAACTATCGGCGAAAGGCTGGGAGCGAGTCTCAGGCAGCCGGTGATCGTCGACAACAAGCCCGGCGCCGGGACGCTTGTCGGGGCCGAGTTCGTCGCCAAGCAGCCTGCCGATGGCTACACACTGCTGATGGCGACCAGCACCACGCTGGGCATCAGTCCCGCCTTGTACCAGCCTTCGCCGATCAATCCAGTCAAGGACTTCGCGCCCATTTCCCAGGTTGGCTCGGTGAATTTTTTCCTGATCGCCTCTCCCCAATTTCCGGCAAGAAACGTCCACGAAATGATCGATGCGATCAAGCGCAATCCGGGCAAGTACAACTATGCGTCGGTCGGCAACGGCAGCCCGCATCAGCTTTTCATGGAATCGCTCAAGACCGAATACGGCCTCGAGATCCAGCATGTCCCGTACAAGGGGACTCCGGCGGCGCTGACCGATCTTTTGAGCGGAGCGATACAGGTGATGTTCGCCGACGCAACCGTCGCGGTGCCGAATATCCTCGCAGGCAAAGTGATCGCCTTGGGAACATCCGCGGCCAAGCCCACCACGCTGCTGCCAAACGTGCCGCCGATCGCCGCCACGGTACCCGGCTTCGATTGGCAGGCTTGGCAGGGGATAGTCGCGCCGGCCGGCACGCCCAGAGAGATCATCGCGCGACTCTCGGTGCTGCTGCAGCGAATTCAGGAGACGCAGGAGTTCAAGGAGCAATTGTTCAAATTCGGCATGGAGCCATTCGCGCCGCACAGCCCTGAACAATTTGCCGCCACGATTGCGGCGGAGCAGCCGCGATGGGCGAAGGCGATCAAGGATTCCGGAGCAAAGGTCGATTGATGCAGAGCCTGTCCACAGAGCGCACAGGAAGCAAAGAGCGCGCGGAGCGGAACCCATGAGCACGGTCATCGACGTCCACACCCACTGCCTCACCGAAGCGTGGTTTCGTCTTCTGCAGCTACACGGGTCGCCGCGCTACACCGTCGAGCAGGTCCGTGGAGGCTTGCGCGCGATCCATCTCGATGGCGCGCCCTTCATGACGCCGGTTCCTGCCATGTTCGACTACGCTCTGCGCCTCGCGACGATGAACGAACATGGCGTCGATATCTGCATCGTGTCGCTGACCTGTCCGAACTGCTATTGGGGCGGCCCGGACATAAGCCTCGAGGCGGCGCGCATCATGAACGACGACATGGCTGCCGCGCGGACTGCTCATCCCGATCGGCTGCGGTGGTTCGCTTCGTTGCCCTGGCAGTACGAGGGTCTCGCACTCACCGAGCTGGAACGCGCGGTCGCCGCCGGCGCGTCGGGGGTGATGGTGCTGGCCAATATCGACGGAAAATCGCTGACCGATCCCGCGTTCGCGTCGATCTGGCGCGCGATCGATGCTCATGCGCTGCCGGCGCTCGTCCATCCGACCGCGCCTCCTGGCGTCGCCGACATGGATATGACCCGCTTTCAGCTCACCGCGTCGATCGGCTTTACCTTCGATACCTCGCTGGCGGTCGCGCGCATGATCTACGACGGGTTTTTCGACCGCTATCCGACGCTCAAGATCATCGCCGGGCACGGAGGCGGGGCGCTCCCCTACCTGATCTCGCGCATGGACCAGTGCTTCGACAATATTCCAGCGTGCCGCGAAAAGATTTCAGCGCGTCCCTCGGAGTATCTACCCAGGATCTACGCCGACGCGGTGGTCTTCTCGCCGGACGTGCTCGAGTTGTGCGTAAAGACATTTGGCGCCGACAACGTGATTTACGGCTCGGACTATCCGCACACGATTGGCGACATGCCGGGTTGCCTCAAGCGGGTCGATGGGCTCGCCGGCCCCGCGCGCGACAAGGTGCGCGGGCGAAACGCCCGGCGCGTGTTCGATTTGTAGGGTCGAATTCCGCTGCCGCAAATTCATCGGCGTTCGCGTACGGACGAGCGTGACGCGCCCTGTCTTCCCCGCAGTGCCGATTCAATCGCGCAGTTCGCGCCCGGTAAGCTTGATAAAGAGGTCTTCGAGATTCGCCGGACGGTGCAGGTAGCGGACGCTAGTCTGTCCGGCGAGATCAGCCAGCAGCGGCGCCGCGTCGCGCGCGTAGCAGAACGCGGTCTCACCGGCGAGCTCGAGGCGATCGGCAAGCTGCCTTCCGCGCGTATCCGCCCACGCCCGCGCTTCGTCGCCGTACACTTCGATCACTTCGGGCTCGACATGCGCGGCGATCAGCGCCCGCGGGGTATCGGACGCGATCATGCGGCCGTGATCGATCACCGCCAATCGCGTGCACAAGCGCTCCGCCTCGTCCATGAAGTGAGTCGTGATCAGAATGGTCTTGCCTTGCGTGAGCAGTTGCCGAAGCCCGTCCCAGATCAGATGCCGCGCCTGCGGGTCGAGGCCGGTGGTCGGTTCGTCGAGGATCAGAAGCTCGGGATCGTTGATCAGCGCGCGCGCCAGCGTCAGCCGCCGCTTCATGCCGCCCGACAGCGTGCGGATGCTTGAAGAGCCCTTGGTGACAAGCCCCGCGAATTCGAGCAGGCGCGGAATGCGCTCATCGAGCAGTGCGTCGGGGATGCGGAAGTAGCGGCCGTAGATCCGCAAATTCTCGACCACCGTGAAGTCGGGATCGAGATTATCCATCTGCGGGACGACTCCGACGCGGACGCGCGCCTCACGCGCCGCCTTGGGCACCGGCTCGCCGACCAGGGTAATGGCGCCCGCATTCGGGTCGGTTAAGCCCAGACAGCAACGCAAGGTCGTCGTCTTGCCCGCGCCGTTGGGTCCGAGCAGACCGAAGCATTCGCCACGGCCGATCGCAAAATCGAGCCCGCGCACCACCTCGTTGTCGCCGTACGATTTTCTGAGCCCGACGACGGAAAGCACGACCGCGTCGGCCGCGCTCATTTTTGCCACATGCCGGTGATCACGCGCTGCAGCTGCGGCAGCCGGCCGTGGAAAAAGTGCCCGCAGCCGGGAAAGACAATGATCGGCAATTGCTGCGGCCTCGCCCACGCGAACACATCGGCAAGCGCGACGACCTCGTCTTCATCGCCGTGAATGACGATCGTATCGGGCGGCACGGCCTCGATGGGGAAGCGCTTTACCGCCGGGGCGATCAACACCATGCGCTCCGCGGCAACCGCGTGCGCTACCCGAGTTTGCACGTACGAGCCAAAGGAAAATCCGGCGAGCACGACCGGCAGCTCGCCGAACTCGAGCTTCGCGGCCGCCAGCGCGGCAAGCGCGTCGTCGGTTTCGCCGATGCCGTCGGCGAATTGGCCTTCGCTTAGGCCCACGCCGCGAAAATTGAATCGTGTCGCGGCGTAACCCAGAGCGGCAAAGGTTTTGGCCAGCGTTTGCACGACCTTATTGTCCAGCGTCCCACCCTGAAGCGGATGAGGATGCGCGATGAGCGCGATGCCTCGCACCGCGCCATCGGGGACATTGAGCGCGACTTCGAGCGTGCCTGCCGGGCCGGCGACGGAGCTGCGGCGCTCGCCTCGGGTCAAATCTTCAGCCTGTCGACGACGCGGCCGTGCATGACGTGCGAATCGATGATTTCGTCGATGTCGTCCCGATCGACGTAGGTGTACCAGACTGCGTCGGGATAAATCACAATCACCGGACCCTCATCGCAGCGATCGAGACAGCCGGCCTTGTTGATCCGGATCTTGCCCTTGCCGTTCTGTCCCAGCTCCTTGATACGCTGCTTCGCGTAAGCCTGCATGTCGCGTGCGCCGTGATTATTGCAGCAGGCTTCCGGCGGATCGCGCTGGTTGCAACAGAAGAAAACGTGGCGTTTGTAGTAATTCATTCGGGCGCACGGTGAACGGCGGATTATACGCGAACGCTCCGGGTGTTCAGCGTGCGATGTCCTTGTCCGGCAGCGTACTTTCCCCCCACGCTGGCTGCCCCACGAGCCACATCAGGTAACAGCTCGCGAGCACCGGCCAGACCACGAGCACGGCATGCGTCAATCCATTGAAATTGAGCAGGTGGCCATAGGGCCAGTGAAACAAGGCCAGTGGGGCGCGCGCCTGCCACATGTCGGGCGCGAGCAGCGGAGCAATCAGCGACGACAGGAGCGCGATGGCACACAGCGTCGTCCGTACGGGCCGAGACAGTCGCGTCGTCAATAACAAGGCGATCGCGCCGACCGCGACGCCAAGAGTAACGCCTGGCTTGAGCCAATTGTCCCACATGGTTGATCGCAGCAGTACCGCCGCTGCGATGCCCTTCAGCATCAAGGCGACGCCGATCAACACCAGCGCCGCGCCGCCGAGGTAACGGCGCTGATGCAGAAGCAGCGCAAGGAACAATCCCACGCCGACCACATTGAACGCGCTTTGTGCCGCCTGAAGCAGTGTGCCCGCCAGATCGCGGGTCAGCTCCAGCGAGGGATCGAAAGTCGCGGCAAACAAGGGAATGCCGGGGTTAACCTGCGCCATCATCCAAATGCCCAGCAGCGCGAGGCCGAGGTCGCCGCTCCTTCCTCCAAGAAAGACGCGATCGCGCCATTGCGCGATGCGTGCGCGCAGGCCCGGAGTGCCATTGACCACAAGCGCCGCCAAGGCTCCGAGCGCGCCCCCAGCCGTATTTGAAACAAGATCGAACGTGCTCGCGTCGCGCGACGGCAGGAACATCTGCGTCGTCTCCATGGTCGCCGATAACAGCGCCGCCATCGCGGTCGCGATCGCAAATCGTGTGGCAGGCTGCGTATGCCAGCCTCTCAGCGCAACAAAGAAGCCGAACGGGATATAGGCGACGACATTGATCGCGATGTCGGAGCGGGTAAAGCGCGCGGGCCATGGCGCAAATAGAAAAAACGGCGTGCCGGGCAGCGGCGCCATCCATCCGGAGAAAGGCTCCAGGCTCGCATAGACGATCATCAGGCCATAGAGGATGGCGAAATACTGTGGAAGCCGCGTGCCGCGGGAGCGGGCGTCCGCGTTCATCGCAGCATCTTGCGTACCGCGATCATCGTCTCGTCCTCGCGCAACACCTCGAACCCCTGGTCGAGAAACAGGGACAGCGAACCGTGGTAGTGATCTGCGGCAAGCTCGCTCGCGCCGGTCTTGAACGGGAACGCGTCGACCAGCTTTATTCCGCGAGCGGCGAAAGACGCGAGCGCCGCGGCGAGAAGTGCGCGCGCGACGCCTTGCCGGCGCCTTTGCGGCGCGACCACGAAGCAGACGATGACTGCCGCCTCGAACGCTTCGCACGGCAAAGGCGTCGGATCGACGCGCATGCGGTCGAAGCAATGCGGCAACGCGTCCCTTTGCTGTGCGTTAAGCCACCCGACCACGTCGGCACCGTCAAGGGCGAGAAACCCGTCCATGGCGCCGACCTCGATGCGCGCTTGCATGGCGGTGCGATTCTGCGAAGCCGTCAGCGCCGGCCAGTCGATGGCCCGCGGCACGTGGTAGAAGTGACAGTAGCACTTGGCCCACTCCGGATTGTCGGCGAACGCCGCGCCGCGCTCGTGATCGAAGAAGCGCAGAAAATCACCCGCGAGTGCGGGCGTAAGTCGCTTGACGGTGAGATCGCTCACAGGTGGCCGCCGCGGGAAGCCCGCTTTTCCATGATGATCGCGTCGACAATCAGGTCGGGACCGGCACGCTTCATCTCGCCGGTTTCGAGATATCCCATCTTGCGCCAGAAGATATATGCGCCGGGATTGGAAACCGCCACACCCAGACGCAAGGTCGAGATCTCGTTCCACGTCACAATGGCCTGCTCGACCAACATTGCGAACGCGCGCCCAAGACCGCGCCGCTGCCAGGGCTCCGCCAGCAACAGCAGACCGATCAGCGCCTTGTCTCGCACAGGGTAACCGCGGATCACATCGGCGCAGCCGATCATGGCGTCGCCCGCGTACAGACCCCACACGAACTTGTCATCGTAGGTCTTTTCCGGCGGGAGCGCGGTGAACATAGTCTGTGCGAGCGCACCGCACGGCGGCGCTCCGGTCGCGCTCTGGTAGTACGCCGGCGCCGCCTCCAGTACGCACTGCAGTGCCGCCATCTCCGCAGGCTCGCCGCGAAGGAGCGCCAGGATCAGCGCATTCGACAGCCTGGGCTGCGGAGCGGTCATCGAGCCGGCATTCAGCGCCCTGCCTTGATCTCGGTCCACATTCTGTTGCGCACTCGCCGCTGCGCGGTGGTCAGGTCCTTCAATTGCTCGAGCTTGGAAGCCATCGCCTTGTCCGGGAAGATCGCCGGATTTTTTCGAATCTCGGGTTTGATGTATTGCAGCGCGTCCATGTTGGGGTTGCCGGAGCCGATCAGGTTGGTGAGCTCGGCCGAGTTCTTGCCTTCGAGCATGAAGTTCATGAACTTGTGGGCGAGGTCCGGCCGCGGTGCGTCCTTGTGGATGACCATGTTGTCGACAGCCAGAACCGCGCCTTCCTTGGGAAGACCGTGCACGATATGAAACGGACGCTTGGCAGCCTCCGCGTCGAGATTTGCCTGGAAGATGTCGTTGGAGTATCCATGCACCAGCCAGATGTTGCCGACGGTCAGCTCCTTGATATACGACGACGCATTGAATGCCGCCCAATAGGGCTTTGCTTTCTTGATCAAGTCCGCGGCCTGCTTCCAGTGCGCTTCGTCGACGTCGTTGGCCGAATACCCGAGGTACTTGAGGGCGGCCGCAAAAAGCTCGCTGGAGCTGTCGAGCACGGTGACTCGGCCCTTGATCTTCTCCAGATACTTCGGCTCGAAAACCACCGCCCAGGTGTCGGTCGGCAGTCCGAGCTCCTTGATCTTCCGGTCGTTGTATCCGATGACCGTCAGCGACATCGCGTACGGCACCGAGTACTTGTTGCCCGGGTCGAACGCAGTGTTCAAGTAGGCGGGGTCGATGTTCTTGAGGTTGGGCAGCGGCGCCTTGTCGATCGGCTTCAACTGTCCGCCCTTGATCAGCGCCTGGACGGCGTTCGAGGTCGGAACCAGGATGTCGTAGCCCTTCGCGCCGGCGGCAAGCTTGGCCAGCAGCTCCTCGTTGTCCGAGTAGTAGGTCTGGACCACTTCGCATTTGCAGAAGTCCTCGAAGCGCTTGACCGTCTCGGGCGCGATGTAATTGTTCCAATTGTAGAGATGGAGCTGGTCCTTCGCGGCCGCGGGAATCGCGACCAGCAGTGAAGCCAGGAGCAGGGCGAGTCGTTTCATGTTTTCCTCGGTGGCGGAAGTCAGTCGGAACGAAGGAGGCTGGGCGTAAACCTGGATGCAACGACGATCAGTGCCAGTGTCAGCAACATCAGCAAGGTCGACACGGCATTGACCTCGGGCGTGACCGCGATTTTTATCATCGAATAAATCTGCAGCGGCAGCGTGACGGTCCCCGCGCCGGCGGTGAAGAAAGTGATCACGAAATCGTCGATCGACAGCGTGAACGCCATCAGCGCCCCGGCGATGACGCCAGGCATGATCAGCGGCAGCGTGACGTGGCGAAAGGCCTCCCACGGCGTCGCACCGCAGTCGCGTGCCGCTTCGGTCAGGCTTTCATCCATGCCGGCCAGCCGCGCGCGAACGACGATGGCCACAAAGCCGATGCAAAACGCGATGTGCGCCAGCGCTACCGAAGCGAGCCCGAGGGTGAAGTTCAGGAGGACGAAAAAAATGAGCAGCGAGACTCCCATCAGGATCTCGGGAATCGCGATCGGCGCCAGGACCAGGACCGACAGCAGCCGCATTTTGTGGCGATACATCGCCACGCCGGCCATCGTCCCCAGCACGGTCGACACGAGGCTCGTCACCAGCGCGATGATGAGCGAATTCCCGGCGGCGGCGAGCATCTCCTGGTTGTGAAAAAGCTTGTCGTACCAATCGAGCGTGAACCCGACCCACTCGGCATTGAGGCGCGAATTGTTGAACGAATAGACGACGACGATGATGAGCGGCACATAGAGGAAGGCGTAGCCCGCGGCCGCAGCCGCCCACAAGGCGACGGGACGTCTACGCACGGCTGGGAACTCCGCTCGAGCGCGTGCCGAGCTGCGAACGGCCAGCCCACGCCGCCAGGCCCGCGAGCAGGAGCGCTGCGACGGTCAGCACGATCGAGAGCACGCTGCCGAAGGGCCAGTCGCGCGTCTCGAGAAACTGTTGCTTGATGACGTTGCCGATCAGGCTGTCCTCGGGGCCGCCCAGGAGGTCGGGAATGGCGAAGATGCCGAGCGCCGGAATGAACACCAGCGCCGCGCCGGCATAGACGCCCGGCAGCGACAGCGGAAAGGTGATGCGCCAGAAGCGCTGCCATTTGTTCGCCCCCAGATCCTGGGCCGCGTCCAGCAACGCCTGATCGTGCTTTTCCAGGTTGGCGTACAGCGGCAGCACCATGAACGGCAGATGCACGTATACCAGGCAGACCAGCACCGCGAAGGAACTGAAGAGCAGCGGCACCGGCTCGTGTCCGAACCGGGCAAGCACGCTGTTGACGGCTCGCGCCATCGCCGCGTTCGGACCTAGGATGATCATCCAGGCATAGATGCGGATCAGGAAGTTGCTCCAGAAAGGCAGGATTACCAGCAGCAAGAGAAGATCGCGATACTTTTTCGGGCTTCTGGCGATCAGCGCCGCCAGCGGGTACGCGAGCAACAGGCAGAAGAGGGTAGTCAGCAGCGCGTACCAGACCGACTTGATGAATATCTGTGCGTACACCGACTCGGTGAAGAACCTGATATAGCTGTCGAGATTGAGGTCGAGCTTTCCGTCCTCGATGAGGGGGCTCAAGCCGCCAAACTCGCCCGGCGTGCGAAACGACGCCAGCACCATGATGAGCGTCGGAATCGCGAAAAAGAACAACAGGTAGACAAGCGGCGGCGCGCTGACCAGCCACTTGCCGAAACGTTCGCTCGGGCGCGAGCTCATGGCGCTATGAGGGGATGAAGTGCCCGGCGTCGACGCTCCACCTGACCTCGACAGCGTCGCCTGTTTCGAAGAAGTTGGTGCGGCCCGCGCCCGAATTCGCGAGCAGTGTCTCGAGCTTGCAACCTTGCGGCGTGCTGACGATGTACACCGTGACGTCGCCGAGGTACAGGTATTCGGTCACGGTGCCGCGGAAATGATTGTCGGGTCCGGTATCGGATCTGCCATCGGGTTTGCAATCGGGCTCGGCATTCGGCGCCGCATCGGGCGCCGCATTGCGCGTTGAGGCAGCGATGCGAATCTTCTCCGGCCGCAGCGCGATCGCGCCGCTCTTGCCCGCCGCCACTGCCACGCCGGTCGCGACGCGAACCGGGCCGAGGCCGGTTACCTCGATCGACACGACGCCGTTGCCGCTCGCGGTGACCGGGCCTTCCAGCAGATTGCAGGTGCCGACGAAGTCCGCGACAAAGCGCGACGTCGGAAAGCTGTAAATCTTCGATGGCTGGTCGACCTGCTCGACGCGCCCCTTGTTCATGACCGCAATGCGGTGCGACAGCGCCAATGCCTCGGTCTGATCGTGGGTCACGTAGACGAACGTGATGCCGACTTCTTTCTGCAGATTGATGAGCTCGATCTGCACTTCCTCGCGCAGCTTGGCGTCGAGCGCGGCGAGCGGCTCGTCGAGGAGCAGGACCGTCGGATGCGTGACCAGTGCGCGGCCGAGAGCGACGCGTTGCTTCTGGCCGCCGGAAAGCTCGTGCGGATAGCGTTGCTCGAAACCAACCAGACGCACGTCCTCGAGCGCAGCCTGCACCTTGGCGGGGACCTCGGCCGAGGGTGTCCTGGCCATTTGCAGCGGAAACGCGACGTTGCCTTCGACGGTCATGTGCGGGAACAAGGCGTAGCTCTGGAAGACGGTACGCACCGGCCGCTGCTCGGGCGGACGGTCGGCCAAGTCCTCGCCGTTGAGCAGTATGCGACCGCCGTCGGGGAGATCGAAACCGGCGATCATGCGCAGCAGCGTCGTCTTTCCACACCCTGAGGGGCCGAGCAGGGTGAAGAATTCCCCCGCCTCGATGGCGATGCTGACCTGATCGACCGCGGTGAAGTCGCCGAAACGGCGGCTGACGTTCTGGATCTCGAGCAGCGCCATCGCGGACGGAGCCGGCCCTCACTGACGATCGGCGGATTGTAGCAAAATGAGCGACGCCCGTAGGCCGCAGCGAACACTCGAGTGTATTGATGAAAACCGGTGCCGCACTCGCCATCGCGATGCTTTGTCTTTCGATGCACGTCGATGGAGAGACGCCCCAAGCGTATCTCCTCGATCCGTTCGCGCAGGCCACCTCCGGCTACGAGGGATGCCCTTCGGCGCAGCCGCCTCTTCTCGACGAGCAGCAGATGCGCGCGCAGGCGCACTCGCGCGCCGAGCGCGGAACGTCGTGTTGTCTCGCCGGCACTTGCGAGTGCGGCGGTCCGTACCAGCACGATGCGGAAATCAACGCTCGGGTGGTCGAGGCGATCAGGGCTGACCAGCGGTTTCGCGACACGGCCGTATGGGTGACGACGACGCGCGGATTTGTCAGCCTGCAGGGCTGCGTTCGCAGTCCGGCGCAGAAAAACGCACTGGCACGGGCGGTAAAACGGCAGGCCGGTGTCGTCCTGGTGTGGAACGAGGTGGTGACGGGGCGGGGAGGAAAATAACGAAGGCTCGAAACTTCCTCGCACGCCCAACTATTGAGCATTACGAAAATGCGTGACGCCCGGATCCCAAATATCGTCATTCCCGCTCATTTTGGTAACTGAGCGGGAATCCATTTTGCCCGGTACGCAAAGTCAAAATGGGTCCCCGCTTTCGCGGGGACGACGAGTCTTGTGGAATCTGTCACCCAATTCCGTAATCCTCGGTAGCGCCGATCGACTAGAGCGGCCGCATCAGCAACAGCGCAATCACTCCCGCCAGAAGTACCGCAACCACCGCCAGCCAGCGATTCCGTGCGCGCTGTACCGCGGCGAACTCTTTCAGCGCAATGTCGGCCGCGGCCGGCGGCGCCGACAAGCGGTTATGCAACAGCCTCGGCAGCAGCGGCAGCGCGGTCATGAGAAACGGAGCTTCATCGCGCAGGCGGCGCTCGAACGCGCGCCACCCGATCTGATCGCGCATCCACCGCTCGAGAAAGGGTTTCGCCGTCACCCACAGATCGAGGTTCGGATCGAGTTGCCGGCCCAGGCCCTCAACATTGAGCAGTGTCTTTTGCAGCAGCACCAGCTGCGGCTGAATCTCGACGTTGAACCGGCGCGACGCCTTGAACAGCTGCACCAGAACCTTGCCCAGGGAGATTTCCTTCAGCGGCCGATCGAATATCGGCTCGCAAACCGCACGGATTTCGCTTTCGAGCGCGTCGACGCGCGTATCCGCGGGCACCCAGCCGGATTCGATATGCGCGGTCGCAACACGGTGATAGTCGCGTCGGAAGAACGCGAGAAAGTTCTGCGCGAGATAACTCTTGTCCGTGTCCGACAGCGTTCCCATGATGCCGAAGTCGAGCGCGATGTATTTGCCCTTGTCCGTCGCGTCGGTCGCGACGAAGATGTTTCCCGGATGCATGTCGGCGTGGAAGAAGCCGTCGCGAAACACCTGGGTGAAGAAAATCTCGACGCCGGCGCGCGCGAGCTGACGAACGTCGATGTCCTGCGCGACGAGCCTGTCCACCTGGGCGATCGGCGTTCCCTCCATATGCTCCATCACCATCACTTCGCTGTTGCACCAGTCCCAGAAGACTTCCGGGACGAGAAGCAGCGGCGAGTGGAGGAAATTGCGGCGGAGCTGCGAGCAGTTCGCCGCTTCCCGCGCGAGATCGAGCTCATCGTGGATGGTGCGGTCGAACTCGGCCACGACCTCGCGCGGCTTCAGCCGTTTGCCGTCGGACCAGAGCTTTTCGACCATCAGCGCGCCCGCCTGCATCAGCGCCAGGTCTTTTTCGATCGTGTTGGCGATATTCGGGCGCAGCACCTTGACCGCCGCCGGCGTCCCGTCGGGAAGCGTCGCCAGATGCACCTGAGCGACCGAGGCGCTCGCCACCGGCGTCCGATCGAATGTACGAAACACGGCTTCGACGGGCTTGCCGTAGACGCGCTGCAGGGTCGCGATCACCTGCTCGCTGGGAAACGGCGGAACGCGGTCCTGCAGGCCGGCGAGCTCGTCGGCGATGTCGGTGGGCAGGAGATCGCGACGCGTCGAAAGCATCTGCCCGAACTTGACGAAGATCGGCCCCAGCTCCTGCAATGCGAGCCGCAGGCGTTGTGCACGCGGCGCGGACAGGTCGCGCCAGAAGGTGATCGCGCGCGCGGTCGGCCGCAGCCAGCGAAACCGCTCGTGGCCGAGCAGGAACTCGTCGAGCCCGTACTTGAGCGCGACGCGCAGAATCTTGACCAGCCGGAGCCACCGCATGCCGCGATTGTAAGGGATGGCCCGCGGCATGCGTTCTGCGGCGCGAGTAAACATGCAAGGAGCCGTTGAAGGAAGCAAGGCTCCGGCGTAGATTGCGGATGGGCGATCGACCGCCTCTGACGGCCATGGAATCGCATATCACCGACATCACGCGCGTCATTCAGCTTGCCGTCGCGCCGGTGTTCCTGCTCACCGCGATCGGCACCCTGATCGCCGTGCTCAACATCCGCATAGGGCGCAATGTCGATCGGCGCCGGGTCATCGAAAAAGAACTGCGGGAGACAGCGGAGAACAATCAGACGGATGAACACCGCGCGCACCAACGCGAGCTGCGATTGCTGGCGCGCCGGATCAGGCTGAACTATTTCGCGATGCTATCCGCCGGCGTCGGCGCGCTGCTGGTCTGCCTGGTCGTCGCCGGAGCCTTTGTAGGCGCGCTGGTCTCCGTCGACATCTCGCGCGAAGTCGCAGTCCTGTTCATTCTGGCGATGTTCGCGGTGGTCGGCTGCCTGAGCATGTTCCTGCGCGAAGTCTACCTGGCCGTGACAGCCGGCGGACACAGGATTCCCTAGCTCGTTTTCTTGGCTTTCGTCGCCTTCGCGGCACCGGCTTCTGCGGCCTGATCGAGGCGCAGCGCAAGCGCGTCGACACGAGCTGCGACCGCCGCGACCTCCGCGGCGAAATCAGCCAACGTGCTCGCGCCCACGCCAAGTCCGGACTCATCGCCCGCATAGCTCGAGAGGCTCGCGCCGAAGCTCTGCGCTGCGCGTTCAGGCAGCGCCAGCAGGGCGCGTCCCGCATCGGCGACGCGAGTGCCGATCAGTGGGCCAAGCGCGCTCGCGAAGGCCTGCTCGACAAACCATGGCAAGGTTCGCGCGAGATCGGCAAGCGTCGTCGCAAGAGCGGCGTCGCCGTCCGCGGCGACCAGTTCCGTCCAGCGTTCGGGATGTGCGAGCAGCGTCGGGAGGCGCAGCGGCGAAATGGAGAGAGTCAGCGAAAGCGTCAGATCGGCCGCGGCTTGCGCTGGGGCGAGCATGCCGCTCGGCGCGATTGCCAGCGTGGAGGCAATCGGTCCGCAGACTATGCGCACGGTACGCCCGGCATGCGCCGACAATCGCTCGCGCGCCCAATCTTCGCGTTCGAGAACGCGGTTGGCCAGGCCGATCGCAGGGTCGATCGCCTGCATGAAGTCAATGGCCGGCGGAGTTCACAGCGCGTAGCCGCGATGCAGCGCGACGACGCCGGCTGCCAGGTTGAACCATTCGACGCGCTCCAGGCCGGCCGTTTCCATCATGGCTTTGAGCGTCGCCTGGTCCGGGTGCGTGCGAATCGACTCGGCAAGATATCGATAGCTTGCTTCGTCGCCCGCGACCAGGCGCCCAAGGCGCGGCAGAACATTGAAGCTGTACCAGTCGTAGGCAGGTCGCAAGGGTTCCCATACCCGGCTGAACTCGAGAATCAGCGCGACGCCGCCGGGCTTCAGCACGCGCCGCATTTCGGCGAGCGCGGCGTCTTTGCGGGTAACATTGCGAAGGCCGAAGGCGATGCTGACGCAGTCGAAGGAGTGCGCCGGAAAAGGCAGCGCCTCGGCATCGCATTGCACGGCGGGCAGCAACTTGCCTTCGTCGAGCATCCGGTCGCGGCCGAGCGCCAGCATCGCGCCGTTGATGTCGGTGAGAACGACCCGGCCGCTCTCTCCCGCACGTTCCGCGAACAGCCTCGCGAGGTCGGCGGTCCCGCCCGCGACGTCCAGCACGCGCGCGCCGCTCCGAATCCCGCTGGCTTCGACGGCGAACCGCTTCCAGGCGCGATGCAGGCCACCGGACATGAGGTCGTTCATCAGGTCGTATCGGGTCGCAACCGACTCGAACACGCCTTTGACTCGCCGCGTCTTTTCCTCCGGCGACACCCGCTCGAACCCGAAGTCCGTCTTCTCGCTCAAGGTGCTAATGCTTATGACCGCAGGCGTGGGCAGGCGCCGTGGCGGCTGCGTTCGGATCGGCATCGCGGCTCGCGCCGGCGGCGTCGAGACGTTTCAGGTAATGGTCCCACATCGCTGGTTGTCGCGACCCGAGTTCGTAGAGATAGTCCCAGGAATAGATACCGGTCTCGTGTCCGTCCGAGAACTTGGGACGAATCGCGTAGTGCCCGACCGCTTCGACCTCCGCAATGGTGACCTCGCGCTTCCCGACCTGCAGCGTTTCCTGGCCGGGACCGTGGCCGCGCACTTCGGCGGACGGCGAATAAACTCTGAGGAATTCGTACGGAAGCCGAAAACTTGCGCCGTCGGCAAAAGAAAGCTCCATCACGCGCGAGGCCTGATGGAGCTTGATTTCGGTTGGAACAGGAGCGTTCGGGTCGGAGCCGGTCATGGGATCGCCTGGCGGGTGTTCGCCGCGGTTCATCAGCATACCAGACCCGACCCCAGCACCTACCGCAGCGCTATCGGCGCCGCGGCGATCACCGGATCGCCCCGCGCCGGCAGTTTTAAAAGCGGTTCGCGGCCATGGGATTGCTGGAGTCCGGGACCAGGTCCATGTTGCCTATCCCGGCCATGACGTTGCGGCTCTTGGCGTCCTTGCCGTGCAGCTTGATCTCCAGGCGCAGGTCGTTGAGCGAATCGGCATTGCGCAGCGCGTCCTCGTAGCTGATGAGCCCCGATTCATACAGGTCAAAAAGCGCCTGGTCGAAGGTTTGCATGCCGAGCTCGCGCGACTTTTTCATGATCTCCTTGATGCCCGAGACGTCGCCCTTGAACACCAGGTCGGAGATCAGCGGCGAGTTCAGCATCACCTCGACCGCCGGGACGCGCCCGCGGCCGTCGCGGCGCGCGATGAGCCGTTGCGCGACAAAGGCGCGAATATTGAGCGACAAGTCCATCAGCAATTGCGCGCGGCGCTCTTCCGGGAAGAAGTTGATGATCCGGTCGAGCGCCTGGTTGGTGCTGTTCGCGTGCAGCGTCGCGAGGCATAGGTGGCCGGTTTCCGCGAACGCGATGGCATAGTCCATTGTCTCGCGATCGCGAACTTCGCCGATCAAAATGACGTCGGGCGCCTGCCGCAGCGAGTTCTTGAGCGCGATCGACCAGCCCTCGGTGTCGACCCCGACTTCGCGCTGGGTAATGATGCAGTTCTTGTGCTCGTGCACGAACTCGATCGGGTCCTCGATGGTGATGATGTGCCCATAGCTGTTTTCGTTGCGGTACCCGAGCAGCGCTGCCATCGACGTCGACTTGCCGGCGCCGGTCGCGCCGACGAACATCATGATCCCGCGCTTGCTCATGCAGACGTCCTTGAGCACCGGCGGGAGACTCAGCTCATCGAAGGTGGGAATCGTGGTGTTGATGGTCCGCATCACCATGCCCACGCGTCCCATCTGCACGAACGCGTTGCAGCGGAAGCGCCCGATGCCCGGCGGGCTGATCGCGAAGTTGCACTCCTTGGTCGACTCGAACTCCGCAGCCTGCTTGTCGTTCATGACGCTGCGCACGATCTCGATCGTATGCTGCGGCGTCAGGACCGACTTCGACACCGGCGCGATCTTGCCGTCGATCTTCACCGCCGGAGGAAAGCCGCCGGTGATGAAGAGGTCCGAGCCTTTTTGCTTGACCAGGAGATCGAGCAGCTCGTGGATGAATTTGGTGGCGGTTTCGCGTTCCATGACGTGATCTCCAGTGTTCGAGAGCTCAGCCCCCGAACAGATCCTTGTTTACCGCTCGAGTGCGCGCCTCGGAAAGGGCAATCTGGTTGCGGCGAACCATTTCGGTCAGACACTGATCGAGCGTCTGCATCCCGGCCGCCTGACTGGTCTGGATCGACGAATACATTTGCGCGACCTTGTTCTCGCGGATCAGATTGCGGATTGCCGGAGTGGCGACCATGATCTCGTGCGCGGCGATTCGTCCCTGCTGGTCCTTGGTCTTGAGCAGGGTCTGCGAGATCACCGAAACCAGCGACTCCGACAGCATCGCCCGAACCATGTCCTTTTCCGCCGCGGGGAAGACGTCGATGATGCGGTCTATGGTCTTGGCCGCGGAGCTGGTGTGCAGCGTCGCGAATACCAGGTGGCCGGTCTCGGCGGCGGTTAGCGCCAGCCGGATGGTTTCCAGGTCGCGCATTTCGCCCACCAGAATGTAGTCGGGGTCCTCGCGCAGCGCCGCGCGCAGCGCATTGGCGAACGACATCGTGTGCGGACCCACCTCGCGCTGATTGATCAGGCACTTTTTCGACTCGTGCAGAAATTCGATCGGGTCTTCGATCGCCAGGATGTGGCCGTACTCGTTTTCGTTGACGTGATTGACCATCGCCGCCAGCGTGGTCGATTTGCCCGAACCGGTCGGCCCGGTAACCAGTATCAGTCCCCGCGGCCGGTCGGTCATCTCGGCGAACACCTTGGGTGCGGCCAGCTCTTCCAGCGACAGCACCTTTGACGGAATGGTACGGAAAGCGACCGCGGCGCCGCGTTGCTGGTTGAAGGCGTTGACGCGGAAGCGTGCGAGATTCGGAATGCCGAACGAGAAGTCGCATTCGAGCATCTCTTCGTAGGTCTTGCGCTGCGCGTCGCTCATGATGTCGTACACCATGGCGTGCACGTCCTCGTGCTCCATCGGCGGCAGGTTGATGCGCCGGATGTCGCCATGCACCCGGATCATCGGCGGCAGGCCCGACGACAGGTGGAGGTCGGAGGCCTTGTTCTTGACCGCGAAAGCGAGCAGTTCGGCAATGTCCATTTATAATCCCAAGAGCCAACGGCGGGCCACTTTAAGCTGCTGGCAGGGAGGCGAGGCAGGCAGGCCGGCTATTCTCGACTTGTGGCCCACAACTTTTTCAACCCTATGCCGGCGTCATTCGATTATGAGCCCAGACGAGAAGGCGTGGCAAGACATTCGCTTACGCATCGTCGCGGCCGCCATGGCTGCCCACCGCGACCCGGGCTCGATCCGAGTTCTCGCGGTGAGCAAGAGCTTCCCCATCCAGGCGCTTCGAAGCGCGTACGCGATGGGGCAGCGCGCATTCGGAGAGAATTACGTCCAGGAGGCTCGGCCCAAGATCGCCGCGCTGTCCGACCTCCCTGGAGTCGAATGGCATCTGATCGGACCCCTGCAGAGCAACAAGGCGCGGGCAGCGGCGCAGAGTTTCTCGTGGGTCGAGACGATCGACCGGTACGAGATCGCCCAGCGCCTCGCGATGGCTCGCGACCCCCACTTGCCTCCGCTTAACGTTTGCATTCAGGTCAACATCAGCGGCGAGACGACCAAGCGCGGAGTTATTCCACCGCTGGCGCTGGCGCTGGCACGCGAAGTGGGGCGTTTGCCCGGACTCGCGCTGCGCGGATTCATGGGTATCGCGCAAGCCGCCGACGACGGCGGCCCGGTGCGAGATCAGTTTCACCTGCTGCGCGAGCTGTACGATACCGGGCGCGGCGAAGGGCTTGCGCTCGACACGCTGTCGATGGGGATGTCGTCGGATTTCGAATTTGCCATTGCCGAAGGCGCGACGCAGTTGCGTATCGGCAGCGCGCTGTTCGGGCCCCGTCGTCCGGCGGAGCGGACCGGCATTGATCGCTCGCTGACACAGCGCTGATTTCAGCAGGGCCAATCGGGAATGAAACCTTGAACATTACTTTCATCGGCGGCGGCAACATGGCGCGGGCGCTGATCGGCGGGCTGGTCGCGCGCGGCGGTGCCTCCAACGCCTTCGCCGTCGTCGACCCGAGTCCCGAGGCGCGCTCGACGATCGCCGCTCGCTTCGGTGTCGCCACGTTCGCCGCTATCGAGCCGCCGGCGGTGGCTCACGCCGAGATCGTCGTTCTGGCGGTCAAGCCTCAAAACGTGCGCGTCGCCTCGCGCGAGCTGGCGACGCTGCTCAAGCGTCAGATCGTGATCACTATCGCTGCGGGTATCCGGCTTGGCGACCTGTCGCGCTGGCTTCTGGGCTACCGGCGCCTGGTGCGCGCTATGCCGAACACCCCGGCCATGATCGGCGCCGGGATCACCGGCTTGTATGCGCTCTCCGGGGTCGATATCGACGGGCGGACCCGTGCCTCGTCGGTGCTGGAAGCCGTCGGCAGCACGCTGTGGTGCGAGCGCGAAAGCGACCTGGACGCGGTGACGGCAATCTCCGGCAGCGGCCCGGCCTACGTTTTCTACTTTCTGGAGGCGCTTGAAGACGCGGCTCGCGGCCTCGGTTTTGGCGACGCCGAAGCAAGGCGTCTTGCGCTGGCGACCTTTTCGGGCGCGATCCGCCTGGCCGAACAAAGCGATTCCGAGCCGTCGCTGCTGCGCGCACAAGTGACGTCCAAGGGTGGCACGACCGAGCGGGGCATCGCTGCGCTCGAGGAGGCTGGAATCAAGGACAGCGTCGCCGCGGCGGCGCAAGCGGCGTTCGCGCGCGCTGGCGAGCTCGGCGATCTCTTCGGCAGCGAAAGTTGAGCTGCGCTTCATGCTGAACCAGGCGCTGCGCTTCCTGATCGATACGGCGTTTGGCTTTGTCGTTTATGCCGCGCTGTTGCGTTTCATCATGCAATGGCTGCGAGCGCCATTTCGCAATCCCATCGGTCAGGCGGTCACGGCGCTCACCGATTGGGCGGTCAAGCCGCTGCGCAAATTGCTACCCGGTTTCGGCGGTTATGACTGGGCGTCGCTCGTCTTTGCCTGGCTCGGACAGGTGCTCTGGCTGGTCGCGCTTGCGGCGCTCGGCGGCGCGGAATTCTCCGGCACGCTCGCCGGCTACCTTCCGTTGCTGGCGGTCCTCGAGTTGCTCAAGGCGTCGCTGTGGATCCTGATCGGCGCGGTATTCATTCAGGCGATTCTGTCCTGGGTCGCGCCCGACGGCCCGCTGGCCGGCGTACTCAACGCGCTGACATTTCGCGTTCTCGCTCCGATTCGTCGGGTCGTCCCGCCGTTGGGAGGATCGCTCGATCTCTCGCCGCTGATCGTGATCGTTCTGGCACAGCTCGCGCTCATCCTGCCGGTGGCGTGGCTGGAACAGAGCCTCGCGCAGCTGTTTCAGTGACCACGCAGGCGTGGCGGCGCGACGCCGACGACGGTTCGATCACGCTGCAAATCCAGGCTCACCCAGGTGCAAAATCCACCACCGTCGTCGGTGTCCATGGTGAGGGGAGTCAGGCGCGCCTGAAGATTGCGCTGGCGGCGCCACCCGTCGATGGCAAGGCCAACGCCGCGTTGCGCGCGTTCCTGGCGGATGCGTTCGGCGTGGCACAGGGTAATGTCACGTTGCTGCGCGGGAAGTCCGGACGCAGGAAGCTGGTGCGGATCGAAGCGCCGACGCGGCGGCCCGACAGCGATTGGGGCTAGTTTCTCGCGGAACATGTTTGCGTACTGCCGAGTTGTCGTACTAGCGGGATTTCTCGACCGTGCGGGCGAGCGCGTTGGCGAGGCGTACAAAGTCGGTAACGGGCAGCGTTTCGCCGCGGGCGCCGGGGGCGATTCCCTCGCGCTCGAGCTCTTCCTCGGTCGCCAGCAATTTGAGCGCGTTCTTCAGTGTCTTGCGACGCTGCCCGAATGCGGCGGCGACGACGCGCGCGAAAAGCGCTTCGTCATCGATCTTCGGTCGCGCGCGCCCAAGCGGCGTCAGGCGCGCAACCGCGGAATCGATGAGGGGCGCCGGCCGGAACGCGCCTGGCGGCACGATGAACAGTCGCTCGATGCGAAAGCGGGTCTGCAGCATCACCGAGAGCCTTCCGTAGTCGGGCGTCGCCGGCGCGGCCGCCATGCGCTGCACGACCTCTCTTTGCAACATCACCGTCATGTCGCGCAGATTTGCTTCGTATTGCGCGAGGTGGAACAGCATCGGCGACGAAATGTTGTACGGCAGGTTGCCGATGACGCGCAGCTCGCGCCCCAGCGTCGCGAAGTCGAACGTGAGCGCATCGACGTTGTGCATCCGCAGCCGATCGGGGGTGAACTCGGCTCTCAATCGGGCAGCCAGATCGCGATCGATCTCGATGACGGCGAGCAGCTTGACACGCTCGAGCAGTGGCCGTGTCAGCGCGCCGAGACCGGGGCCGATTTCGACCACGTTGTCGTCGGGTGCGGGATCGACCACGGCGATGATGCGATCGATGTAGTGGCGATCGACGAGAAAATTCTGGCCAAAGCGCTTGCGCGGCGGGTGTCTGAGAGCAGTCACACGCGGATCACGTGCGGATCGCCGCGCGGATCTGCGTAAGCTCGATGGCCAGCTCCACCGCTGCGAACAACGATCCCGGATCGGCGCTGCGCGCGAGAGCGCCATCGGCGGCAAGGTCGAGCGCGGTGCCATGATCGACCGATGTGCGCACGATCGGAAGGCCGAGCGTCACGTTGACGCCGTGGCCGAAGCTCGCGTGCTTCAGCACGGGGAGCCCTTGATCGTGGTACATCGCGATCACGCAATCGAATTCGCTTGCTTTGGCCGGAACGAAGACCGTGTCGGCAGGAAGCGGACCGGCCACGGCTATGCCCTGCTCACGGAGCGCCACCAGCGCCGGGGCGATGATCTCGAGCTCCTCCCGGCCGAGATATCCGCCCTCGCCGGCGTGGGGATTAAGACCGCACACCGCGATGCGCGGCTTGGCGATGCGGAACTTGGCCGAGAGCTCGGCGGCGACGATGCGCACCGTTCGTGTCAGCAGTGCTTCGGTGATCGCCGCCGCCACCGAGGAGAGCGGCACGTGCGTTGTCGCCAACGCGACTCGCAGCGGGCCGGTCGCGGTGGCCCCGACCAGCATCATGACCACGCTGGCGCGGGTGCGCTCGGCCAGGAACTCGGTGTGGCCGCGAAATGCGAAGCCGGCGTCGTTGATCACGCTCTTTTGCACCGGTGCAGTGACCATGGCGGAGAATTCGCCGTTGAGGCATCCGGTCAGCGCGGCGTCCAGCGTGGCAAGCACCCCTTTGGCATTGCCCGGGTCGAGGCGTCCTGGAACGGCGGGTACCGCGAGCGGAAAATGCGCGACCTCGAAGGTTCCTGGCGTGGCGTCTCGCCCTCGGATATAGGGGACGATGCGCACTCCCGCACGCAGACGGCGGGCGCGATCGCGCAGGAGCTCGATGTCGCCGATACCGACGAGGCGTGCTGCCCAGCGACGCTCGGCCAGCCGCACGCAGAGGTCGGGGCCGATGCCCGCGGGTTCGCCCAGGGTGACGGCGATTGTGCCGTTCGCATTCATCGCGGAGCTCGTCAGGGCAGCGGCTCGACGCGAATATCCGCTGAGTCGCCGAAGAACTCCACCTTGATGTCGGACGTGGCGGACACTCGTGCGCCTCCCTCGCCGAGCGCAATCTTGGCCTGCACGAAACCTTCGAGCGCGTGCGACGGTGCACCGAACAGCCACAGCGCGTCGAGCGGCTTGGCCGTATCGATCTCGCCTGTGTGCTGCACGACCGGCCCGAGCGGGAGCGCGTAGCCCTCGCGACCGAAGACCGGAAAGCGGTCCAGCGTCGCGCGATAGCGGATCACCTGTCGACCCGCGACGCGCTGCCGACTCGACAAGTCGTACCATGCGCCGGGAGGCAGAGCGACGTCGACCTCGCCGCCGGCGGCAACGATAGGCGCGACCAGCAGCGCGTCGCCGCACATGAACTGCGTCTCGTAGGTCCTCGTCAGGGCGTTGGCCGGGAAGGCGAGCGGCATCGCGCGCAGCACCGGCAGGCCGGTCGCGATGGCCTGTGCAATCACACTCTTCAGATACGGAAGCAGACGGTAGCGGAACTCGATCCACTGGCGCGCGATCGCTTCGTTTTCATCGCCGAATGCCCACGGTTCGCGAGCGCCGATGCCGTGCACTCGCATGTGAGAGCTGAACACGCTCATCTGCAGCCAGCGCAGGTACAGCTCCGCCGACGGCTGCACCGAGCCGTAGAAGCCGCCGATGTCGCTGGCGTGATACGGCACGCCGCTCATGCCCCAAGACAGTCCGCCGCGGATGCTCGCCGCCAGGCCTTCCCAGTCGCTCTGCGGGTCGCCGCCCCACTGGATCGGGTATCGCTGGCTGCCGGTCCAGCCGGCGCGCGCCCAGACCATGGGCAAGGTGTCCTGGCTGCCGAATTTTTTCGTCGCCTCGTATACGCAGCGGTTGTACAGCAGCGGATAGACGTTGTGCAGGCGCTTGCCGCGATCGCCGTTGAACGCGACCGCGTCGTCGGGGACGTGCTCGCCGAAGTCGCTCTTGATGACGTCGACGCCGGCTTCGAAGAGCGACCTGTGCGCGTCGCGCCACCATGCGTAGGCGGCGGGATTGGTGAAATCGAGGAGACCGCTATCCGGCAACGGGGTGAGCACGTCGCCGAAGGGCGAATTCTCCGAGGAGGTGTCCCAGGCGAAAACGTACGGATCGCCCTCCGTGGTCTTCAGCAGGTAGTGCTTGCTCGCGAGCTCCTGAAACAGCGGCGAGTGAATCGACACGTACGGATATTCCCACACGCACACCTTGAGCGAGTTCGCCTTGATCCTCGCCAGCACCGCGGGCGGATCGCGAAAGCGCTGCGGGTCCCAATGAAAATCGAAACGCGTCTGGACGTCCCATGCAGCTCGGCCGTCGAAGCTCAGCACGTCGCAGGGGATGCGGCGGGCGCGAAGCTTGCCGGCGACTGCGACGGCCTCCTCGGGCGTTCGATAGTAGGCTTTGGAGACCCAAAGCCCCAGCCCCCACAACGGGACGTCCGGCGCGCGACCGGTGAGGTGCGTGTAGTGGTCCAGGACTTGCGCGGGATCGCGACCGCAAATCAGGAACAGGTCGAGCGCTTCGTCGTCGACGACGGCGCAGTAGGAACGGTGCGACCAATCGGGGTAGCCGACGCCGTGCATGACGCGTCCGGGGGTGTTGACGAAGACGCCCCACGAGGCTTTCCCGCTGCCCGGGCTCCAGCAGAACGGCGCATTCTTGTAGGAGAGGCCGGTGTTGACGCCCAGCGCGTCTTCCACCTGCGACTCGACCAACTGGCCGCGCTTGTTGAGCGGTCCGAATTTCTCGCCCAGTCCATATACCGGCTCGCCGGAGCCCAGCGCGAAGGCCGCGATCCATTGCTCTCCGCTGCGTGCGCGGCCGATCACCGGCAGGCGCGTGAAGCCGCGGAAGTGCTCATCGGTGATCGAAGCGAGAACCCGATGCTCGTCGTGAAACAGCTGGATCGACAGCGGCTCGCCCCCGATTTCCAGCCGCGCGTTGCCGGAAGTGAAGGTCCAGACGCCCGGCGCCGGCTGCGCCACGTCGCAGCGCTGGGCGCGACCGAGGACCAGGCCGTAGTCAGGATGGGTATTGGGGCCTACTCTGAGCCGGAAGATGCCGGGCCCGAAGCACCCGACTTCCAGGATGTCGCCGGTGTTGGTGGCAAAAGCGGCGCCGGACGCGCTCGCGCCCAGACTGCTGGGCGCGTCGAGCCGAATGAAAGCGGTCGTATCGAGCTGCATCGTGATCTCGCTGGTGTCGGCTATCCGCTCGTTTCAGCCGGCGAACTTCGGCTCGGGTAGGCCCGCGATGTCTACCCTCATGGCAAAAATTCCACCCGACTGGGGAAACCTCGCGAGCTCATCGGCCTCGCGCATCTGACGTGCGGTCGTCACATAGAGCGTGCGCAGGTCGTCGCCGCCAAACGCGCACATCGTCGGGCACATGGCGGGCACGTCATATTCGGCCAGCAGCCGCCCCTGCGGCGAAAGCCGAACCGCCTTGCCGCCGCGATAAAAAGCGCACCAGTAGCAACCCTCGCTGTCCACCGCCGCGCCATCGGGCCGATCCGTTTCGCCGTCGAAATGCGCGAACACGCGGCCGTTCGTCGGTGTGCCGCCTGCACCATCGAAGTCGTACGCGCTGACCGTGCGCGCCGGCGTGTCGGCGTGATACATCGTGCGGCCGTCCGGGCTCCAGGCGAGTCCGTTCGAGGTCGTCATGTTGTCGAGCACGGGGACGAGCTCGAGATCGGATGACAGGCGATACAGCCACGCACTGCTGGCGTCCCGCTTTTCGTTCATGGTTCCCGCCCAGAACCGTCCTTGCGCATCGGCGCGGCCGTCATTGAAGCGGTGATGCTCGGGATCGTAGGGCGCGGCGGCGATCTTGCGCTCGAGCCCGCCTTGTCGATCGACGAACCAGATTCCGTCACGGAGCGCCGCGACGAATCCGCCGCGCGAGCGCAACGCGAAACATCCGATCGCCTGCGGCATCGGCCACGCGCTGTTGATGCCGCGCGCGGGATCGAAGCGGTTGAGCGAAGGCGCGTTGATGTCGATCCAATACAACGCCTGTTCGTCGATCGACCATACCGGACACTCGCCCAGGCTGGCCTTGACGTCGAGCACGCACTTAAAACGGGATTCCATGAGCGCGATTCCATCGGCGAAATCAGCCGTTCCGCGAAACCGAGATGCTCATCGTACAAGAAAAGCACGCGCCGGGTGCGAGCATGCGGGTGCCCGTATCGCGATCTTCGCCGGCGCGGTTGAACGCATCGGTCATATGCGTTACGGGTTCGACCGCGAAAGACGACTTGCCTTCGGACTTGTCTGACGGAACGAACACTACCAGGTAGTCGCAGGCGGGGTCGGCCGCAATTTTCGCGGTGAGCTTGCGGGCCGGCCAGCGCACTGTCGCCGGCGGCCGCCAGCCGGCAAAGCAGTTGTCGAGCATGGTGGCGCCGATGGAGCGCGGCGGGTCGAAATTCCATTCGGGGGGCACCGCGTCGAATCGTGTCGGCAGACGCGACGGATCGGTGTGCCAGACGCCGCGCGCCGCGAAACCGAGCTCGGTCTCGGCGTCGCGATCGAAATAGGGATGCCATCCCAAGCCGAAGGGAAACGCGTCGCCGCCGGTATTTTCAATCTCGAGACCGAGCTCCAGCCTGGCGCCCAGCGCATCGGCCATGAGCCCAAACCTCTGTCGCGCGCGATAGGGAAACGGCCATTCACGCGCGCGTGCACCGGACGCATCGTGCTCGAGCTCGATCGCGAGACGCGATGCCTCGCGCCGTGTCACGTTCCACGTTCGCTGCCAGCCATTGCCATGAATCGCATGCGGCTCGACCTCGATGAAGCGTGTCAACCCGTATTCGCGCCCGGCCCAGTGCAGCGTCGCGTCGGCGATGCGGTTGGAAAAAGGAATCAACGGAAAGCAGGCGAAGCTTCTTACGGAGCCTTCGGCGAGCGCTTTCTCGGGCGTCGGCCACAGAATCGCCTGGCCGTCGCAGTGAAACGACGCGATCGAGCCGCCGATGGCCGGTGCAACGACGACACGCGCCGAGCCGGCGGAGAGCTCGATGGTCTCGGTCACGCCACGGCTCGAGCGCTGAGGACACGGCTCAGTTTGCTAACTAGGCCACTAATACGCGCTTTGCGACGTCGACGGCGACGCGGGCGCGCTGCTGCGCATTTTCGCAAGATATTCCTGGCCGCGACTGACCACGTAACCCATGTCGGAGCCGACCGCTACCCAGGAAAAGCCATACTCGACGAACTTGCCCGCCATGTCCGGGTTCATGCCGATGATCCCCGACGGCTTACCCAGCCGCTTGCACGCCTGCGCGCCTTCCTTCAGCTTGTCCTGGACCGCGGCGTTGCCGATGTCGCCGATGAATCCCATCGATGCCGACAGATCTCCCGGGCCAATGAAAATCGAATCGACACCGGGAACGGCGGCGATCGAGCGCAGCTGATCGAACGCGGGCAAGGTTTCGATCTGTACGATGACGCAGACCTCTTCGTTTGCGCGCTTGAGGTAATCGGGTATCGTGCCGTAGCGGCTGCCGCGATGCGTCCCGGCGACGCCGCGCACGCCTTCGGGCGGATAGCGGGTCGATGCCACCGCGCGCTTGGCTTCGTCCGCGTTTTGCACGAAGGGAAAGAGCAGCGTCTGTGCGCCCGCGTCCATCGCCCGCTTGACCATCACCATGTCGTTCCAAGGCGGGCGAACGATCGCCTGCGCCGGCGTTCCCGCGATCGCCTGCAGGATACCGATCATTTGCGGCGTGTCGATGGGCGTGTGCTCCATGTCGACCACGAGAAAGTCGAAGCCCACCGACCCCAGCGCTTCGGCGGTCGACGGGGCGGCGCTCATCAGCCATGCGCCGATCGGCGTCTTGCCCGAGGCGATGGCGCGCTTGAACTTATTCACGGGCAATTCCATGAGCTTGTCTCCGCAAAAAAATGAGGGCTGGTTTGGGAAATGAGTAGGAAATAAGGGAAAAACCAGGACGGATCATTGTAGCGGGCGTTTACACTCGAGTCATGCCTGTGTTACACATGGCCTCGACAGATAATGGCCGCGAGAGCAATGGCAACGCCGAACGCAGCGGCGTCCGCACTCGCCTCATACCCCAGCCTCGCCGGCAAGACGGCGTTTGTGTCCGGAGGCGGCTCGGGCATCGGCGCGGTGATCGTCGCACACCTTGCGCAGCAGGGATGCAACGTCGCTTTTTGCGACGTGGCGAAGGCGCCCTCGGAGGCGCTCGTCTCGCTGCTCGCTCCGGCGCCTGTTCGCTTCTATCACTGCGATGTGCGCGACATCGCCGCACTGCGCGCGACGCTGGCTGTGGCCGCGAATGAATTGGGCGCGATCACCATCCTTGTGAACAATGCGGCGCGCGATGATCGTCACGACTTGAGCGAGGTCACGCCCGAATACTGGGACGATCGGCAGGCGGTGAATCTGCGCCATCATTTCTTTGCTGCGCAAAGTGTCGTGCCCGCCATGGCCAAGCACGGCGGCGGCGCCATCATCAACATGGGTTCCGTGTCGTGGATGCGCGGCACTCCCGGGATGATCGCGTATACCACTGCCAAGGCGGCGATCAGCGGCTTGACGCGCTCGCTTGCGCGCGAGCTGGGCATGCACAACATTCGCGTCAATTCGGTCGTTCCCGGCGCGATTCTGACCGAGCGCCAGATCAAGCTGTGGCTCACGCCGGACCTCGAACGCGAGTTCATCGACGGCCAGTGCCTCAAATTCCGGCTGACTGAAAGCGACGTCGCGCGTGCGACCCTGTTCCTGGCTTCCGACGAAGCGCGCGCAATCACCGGACACAATCTGATCGTCGACGGCGGTCTCGCGCAGACGAGAGCCGGTTGATTGACCGCGGGAGGCGTCAAGGGCTGATCGCAGGATTATAATTGCACTATTCGGGGGGCTTTCGAGCCTCCCCTTTCTTTTTGCCCGACTCTTGTCCCGGATGCGCGCGCACTTTTCCCGGCCAGCGTTCTTCGAAGGCGTCCGCGACATGACGCCGGTGCTGATCGGCATCGTCCCTTTCGGCATGGTCTGCGGTATCGCGGCGATCTCGGCCGGCGCCTCACCGCTCGCGGCGCTGGCGATGTCGGCGATCATGTTCAGCGGCGCGGCGCAGATCGTAGCGTCACAGCTGCTTGCCGCCGGGGCCCCGTTGCTGGTGATCATCCTGTCCTGTCTGGTGGTGGGCTTACGCTTTCTGGTCTACAGCGCGGCGATGGCGCCTTATCTGCGGCCGCTCGATCGCCGCTGGCGCAATATTCTGTCATTCGTCCTTACCGATCAGGCGTTCGCGGGTACCATTCAGCGCTTTCGTGAATCGGACGACCTGCGCGCCAACGCGTCCTACTTTCTCGGCGGAGGGGTGCTGCTCTGGATCGTCTGGCAGATCGCCACGCTCGCCGGTATCCTGGTCGGACAGGTGATTCCGGCGTCGTGGCAGCTCGAGTTTGTCGTGCCCCTGTGCTTTCTCGCGGTACTGGCGCCGCTGCTCCGCGACCGCGTCACGCTGCTGGTGGTTGTCGCGGCCGGCGTGGCCGCGATCGCGCTCGATGACATGCCGATGCGTTTGTCGCTGATTTGCGCGGGCCTGATCGGCATCGCCGCCGGTGTCGTCGCCGACACCCTTCGTGGACAGCATGAGTAGGGAGGCGACAATCTGGCTCGCGATTTTTGCCGTGGGCGCGATCAACTATGTCGCGCGCCTTTCGTTCATTGCGCTCTTCGCGCGTCGCGACATGCCGCCTCTGCTCGGCCGTGCGCTCAAGCACGTGCCGGCGGCCATGCTGACCGCGATCGTCGTTCCGGCGGTCGTTTTCGTGGCGCCGGGCCTGCTCCGGCTCGACTTCGGAAACGCCAAGCTGATCGCGGCAGTAGCGGCGCTTGCCGTCGCCGCTTGGCGGCGGAGCACGACGCTTACCATCGTGGTCGGCATGGCGGTGCTCTGGCTCGCGCAGTACGCGTTGAGATAAGATGATCGCGTCACCGAACGCTTCTGGAGACCGCACGAGGATTGCGTGATGCTCGACGTCTTCATATCGTCATTCCCGCGAAAGCGGGAATCCAGTGTCTTTGGTACGAACGCCACTGGGTCCCCGCTTTCGCGGGGACGACCCCAATTTTGCGGATGTTCTCGTCCATCTCGTCCATCATCAGTATCTGAGGAAAGCTGATGCGATTCGAAGGCACCGATACTTATATCGCCACCCCGGACCTGATGCTCGCCGTCAATGCGGCGGTCACGCTCGAACGACCGCTGCTGGTCAAGGGCGAGCCGGGGACCGGCAAGACCATGCTGGCGGAGGAAGTCGCTCGAAGCTTGAAGCGACCGCTGGTGCAGTGGCACATCAAGTCTACGACCAAGGCGCAGCAGGGTCTCTACGAATACGACGCCGTGTCGCGATTGCGCGACTCGCAGCTCGGCGACTCGCACGTCGGCGACATCGCGCACTACATCAAGCGCGGCGTGCTCTGGGAGGCGTTCGAATCGGAATCGCCGGCGGTGGTGCTGATCGACGAGGTCGACAAGGCCGACATCGAGTTTCCCAACGATCTGTTGCGGGAGCTCGATCGCATGGAGTTCTACGTCTACGAGACGCAGAAGACGATTCGCGCGCGCCACCGTCCGCTGGTGGTGATCACCAGCAACAACGAGAAAGAGCTGCCGGACGCGTTCCTGCGCCGCTGCTTCTTCCATTACATCCGTTTTCCGGACCGGGAAACGATGACGCGCATCGTCGACGTTCACTTTCCGGGTTTGAAGAAGAGCCTGCTCAAGGAAGCGCTCGAAGTCTTCTTCGAGCTGCGCGACGTGCCCGGATTGAAGAAGAAGCCATCGACCTCCGAGCTCCTCGACTGGTTGAAGCTCCTGCTGGCCGAGGACATTCCGCCGGAGGCCCTGCGCAGTACCGACAAGAAGGTGATCATTCCGCCGCTGCACGGTGCGCTGCTCAAGAACGAGCAGGACGTGCATTTGTTCGAGAGGGTCGCCTTCCTGGCGCGCAGCGGAAGATAGCCATGCGCTTCATCGAGCCCGTCACGCTGATCGGCGCCTACGCCAGCATCGAGCCGCTGGGACGCGAGCACGAGCAGGCGCTGCAGCACGCGGCGGCCGACGGAGAGCTGTGGCGGCTGTGGTACACGTCGGTCGCGCCCCCGGAGAAAATGGGCCAATACATCGCCACCGCGCTCGACATGCGCGAGCGCCTGGATTCGATGCCGTTTGTCGTACGCGAGAAATTCTCCGGCGAGATCGTCGGCTGCACGCGTTATTTCAACGTCGACGCGGCCAACCGTCGGCTGGAGATCGGGCATACCTGGTATTCCAAGCGCGTCCAGCGCGGCCCGATCAACACCGAGTGCAAGCTGCTGCTCCTGACCCATGCCTTCGAGAAACTCTCGTGCATCGCGGTCGAGTTTCGCACCCACTGGTTCAATCAGGCCTCGCGCACCGCGATCGCGCGGCTCGGCGCGAAGCAGGACGGCGTGCTGCGCAATCATCAGTTGTCGGCCGACGGCTCGAAACGGGACACGGTGGTTTTCAGCATCATCGACGGTGAATGGCCGGCGGTGAAGCGGCACCTGCGCTACCAGCTCGAGCGCCCGCGGTAATCGTTGCGAGAGGGCCAAGGTGCTGGTCGACTTCTTTCTCCACCTCAAGGCCGCGAAGCTGCCCGTCTCCACGCGCGAGTTCCTTACCCTGCTCGACGCGCTCAAGCACGAAGTCGTCTCCGCAAGCATCGACGATTTCTATTTCCTCGCCCGCACCTGCCTCATCAAGGACGAGGCGCTGTACGACCGCTTCAATCTGGCGTTCGGCGCCTACTTCAAGGGCGTTGACCGCGTGTTCGATATCCGTGCGCAGATTCCGGAGGAGTGGATCCGCAAGCTGATCGAGGGAAATCTATCCGAGGAAGACAAGGCGCTGGTGAAGGCGCTTGGTGGCTGGGACAAGCTGATGGAGACGCTTAAAGCCAGGCTGGAGGAGCAGCGAGGCCGCCACCAGGGCGGCTCGAAATGGATCGGCATCGCGGGAACGAGCCCGTTCGGCGCGTACGGATACAATCCGGAAGGTGTTCGCATCGGACAGGAAAAAGGCGGCAACCGAAGCGCGATCAAGGTCTGGGACGAGCGGACGTTTCGCAATCTCGACGACTCGGTCGAGCTCAACACGCGCAACATCAAGATCGCGCTGCGGCGCCTGCGCCGGTTCGCCCGCGAGGGCGTGCCCGAGGAGCTCGACCTCGACGCGACCATCGACGGCACCGCGAAAAACGCCGGCTGGCTCGATCTGCACCTGGTGCCGGAGCGCCGCAATCGCGTCAAAGTGCTGCTCTTCCTCGACGTCGGCGGCTCGATGGATCCGCACGTCCAGGTGTGCGAGGAGCTGTTCTCGGCAGCGAAAAGCGAGTTCCGCCATCTCGAGTACTTCTACTTCCACAACTGCGTCTACGATTACGTCTGGCGCGACAACCGCCGCCGTCGCAACGAGCGCATCGCGACCTTCGACCTGCTGCACAAATACGGCCCGGACTGGAGGCTGGTCCTGGTCGGCGATGCGGCGATGAGCCCCTACGAGATCGTGCAGGCCGGCGGCAGCGTCGAATACATGAACGACGAGCCGGGCGCGGCCTGGCTCAAGCGCCTGATCGACGCCTATCGCCACGCGATATGGCTGAACCCCGAGCCCGAGCGCTCGTGGGGCTACTCGCGCTCGACGCAGATCGTGCTGGAGATACTGGGGCCGCGCATGTTTCCGCTCACCCTCGACGGCCTCCAGCGCGGGATCGCGGCGCTGCGGAAGTAGTGGCTGATCGCGGCGCCGCGGAAGTGACGGTGAATCGGGGCGCGATGATCGCGTACCACGCAAGCGACAGGATGACCAGCATCCACACGATGACCGGTCCACTCGGAAGGTCGAGCGCGGTCGAGGCAACGAGCCCCGCCGCATAGCCTGCCGCGCCGATCGCCCACGCGGCCGCAAGTCGTCGCCGCGTCATTTTTCGGGTGGCCAGCGGCGGCACGATCAGCGTTGCGAATACCAGGTACAAACCGACCAGCTGTACCGACACCGTGACCGCGAGCGCGAACAGGACGTAGAAGCCGGTGCGGCCGAGGCGCTCCTTCCAGCCGAACCATAGGAAGAGTACTACTGCGTAGACCAGCGCGGCCCACAGCAGCCGCGACGGCTGCGCCCAGAGAATCTGTCCGACCAGGAGATCGCGCAAGTGCTCGCTGCCGTGCACGTTGCTGGCCAGCAGCAACACGCTGCCGGTCGCGCCGAGGATGAACACCACGCCGATGACCGCTTCCTGCACTTCGGGCCAGACCCGCTCGGTCCAGGTGAGCAAGAGCGCACCTGCCAGCGCCGCCGCCAGCGCCGCAATCTGAACTGCGATGCCCTCGGCCTCGAATCCCATCTGATCGGCGAGCAGCACCCCGCAGCCCGCAATCTGCGCGATGGCGAGGTCGATGAAGACGATGCCGCGCGCGAGCACCTGCATCCCGAGCGGCACATGTGTCGAGGTGACGAGCAAGCCGGCCGCGAAGGCAGGAAGCAGAATCGAAAGGCTGATGGCGTCGAGATTCACTGGAGACCTTTGAGCAGCCGCTGGACCGTATCATCGAACAAACCGAACAGATCCTTGGCGGCGTCGTCACCACCGACGGTGAACGGCAGCACAACAACGTTGATCTTCGCCCGCTCCGCGATCCATTGTGAAGCACGGTCGCTCTGATACGCCGCGCGCAGGACCATCTTCACCGGCTGGCGCTGCACCGTGGCCAGCACCTCCGATAGATGGGCAGTCGTGGGTTCGACGCCCGGTTTCGGTTCCAGTGCCGCGACCTCTTTCATGCCCAGCCATGCGATCAGATAGGTGAATCCCTTGTGCTGGACGACGATCGCGACGCCTTTCAACGGAGCTCCTTCTTTCTCCCATCGCGCGATCGCGGCGTTCCAGCGCTCGGCGAAGGCCTTGTAGCGCGTCTGGTAATACGCGGCGTTTTCGGGATCGAGCTCGGCCAGGCGCGCCGAAAGCGGCCCCGCGACGCGAGCGATATTGCGCGGATCGGTCTGGATGTGTGGATCGCCGGCCGCATGCACGTCGCCCTCCGACCGATCCAGGCGTGACGGTTTGTCCAAGATCGGAACGAACGATGCCGCCTCGAAATAGCCCGGCTTGCCGGCTTGCACCTTGGGGTTACCCGCTTGCTGGGTCACCAGCGGCAGCCATCCGATCTCGAGCTCGGCACCGGTCGCGACGACCAGGTCGGCGCCGCGGGCGCGGCCGATCAGACTCGGCTTCGCCTCCACGTGATGCGGATCCTGCAGTGGATTGGTCGCGGTATAGACCTTGACCTTGTCGCCGCCCAATTCCTCGGTGAGCGCGCCCCATTCGGGCACGGTCGCGAAAACGTTGAGTGCCGCAGCCGCGGGTCCGCCGGAAAGGGCGAGCAGCGCTGCCAACAGCCATTGCAAATGCGATGATCTCATCGCGTGCTCCTTTAGAATTTGTGCGCGCCGTGCGCGCCCAGCGTCAGGATGTATTGCAGGAACAGCTGATTGTCAGTCACGCCGACCTGCGTCTTGCTCTGTCCCCACTGCAGGCGGATGCGGCTGAATTCGGACGGCGTGTAGTCGACCATTAACGTGGAGCGCTCGGGATGGAACGCCGGCGCATCCAGGAAAGCCGCATTGGTGCCGTAATCCACGTGCCCCGGATCGAGCCGGTCGTAGCGCGCGCCGACGCGCCAGTAGGGCATGAATTGGTAGACCCCCTGCAAGTACCAGCCGCTCTGCCGCGAGGTGTACGCCGAGGTGTTGGTCAGCCCCAGCGCACCGTCGACGTCATAGATGAAATCACCGTTCTCGCGGCGCCAGAAATACTCACCCTGCACCTTGAAGTTCGTGTACAGCGGATTGCCGTTGGGCGCGTACTTCCAGACAAAATCGGCAATGGCGACGTGGCTGGTCCCGTTGAACCCAACCTGGGCATTGTTGCCGGCGCGATCGAACTGTGAGTACTGGCGGTCCTGCGCGCGCGTCTGCAGATAGGAGAGGCCGGCGCGCCAGCTGTGACTGGCGCCGATGTCGTCTCCTGTGTGGGCGTAGATCACACCGGACCCGACACCGTTCTTGTTGCGCATCGACCCCGGGAAGTTGTCTCCGTTGCCGACTTCGGCGCCGAGCTCGAGAAATTGATCGGTCGGCGCAACCCACTTGAGTTGCAAGCCGTCGTTGGTGTACTGGCTGCCGAGGAAAGCTTGATAGGCAAGCGGGGCGTCGATGAAATCCCACGCGTGCTGGTGCTGCTCGTTCATGTAGCCAAGCCCCGAGAAGAAGCGACCGAACTTGGGAACCATGCCGTACGGCGCCGCGGTGTAGATTCCGTACGCCTCCTCGACCGACACCGTGTTTTCCGGCGTGAGCGAGACAATAAGATTGCCCGCGAACAGGTGATCGACGCTGGCGGAGATCGCGAGCTCGGATTCCGACAGCGAGAAGCCGCGGCGCCCGGGGCCGATGTCGCCGCCCGGTGCGAAGCCGCCGATCGTGAACTTCGACGGGTCCTGGGAAAGATTGGCGTACCTTCCCTGCAGCACTGCCGAGATCGCCGGATTGAACGCTGCGATGCCGGATGCAGATGATGTCGCCGGCAGCGCGGCGGCGACGGGAGGCGCCGGCGTGGTTGCGGCGTCCTTGGTTTTCGCGGTCTCGGCGTCCTTCAGTCGCTGCTCCAGCGCCTGAATTCGCGCTTCGTAGCTTTCCTTCAGTTGCCTGATCTGCTCGCGAATCTCCGCGAGGTCGGCATCGGTTGCCGCCCACGCCGAGAACGGCACGGACATCGCCAACGCCAAAGCGCCGGGCAGCCAAATGAATTTGGACATTTGACACTCCTCTAGCCATGATGGACTTATGCCGTACGCGACGGCATACCCAAACGGACTAGGGGAGCATCGGCGGGGCGCGGCTGGAGTAGTAGGCGGGCGCCGCGACCTCTTGCGACGAGAACCGGATTCCAACTCGGCCCGAATCGACGATCGCCGGTGGCGGCGATGCAACGCCGCTCGCGATCGCGTGTGAACCGCCCGCGAGTAACGCACACTCGATGCACGGTGAATTGCTTGCCGATTGTTGCAGCCCTTGCTCATGCCACCAGCGCAGCTGATCGCCGAAGTGCTGCAGCTCGTGCCTCTGTCCTTCGAGCTGCATGCCAAACAGCAGCAGTGAAAAAAGAACGGTGAGGAAGGTGTGTTGCACGGCAGCTGGTCGCTTACGTCGGGACACGGTCGATCAGTTTACTGCAAAACTGTCGTGCGAACGAACAGCGTGGCCACGCACGCTGCGCGCGAGGCCCCGCGCCGAGCGCCTCGCGTCGCGGCCTCCTTGGACCGCGACATGAAGTTGTATGTTGCGTGGCAGCCTACATCGCGCCCGACGCGAAAGTAGGGGCAAGCACGTCGAGTGCGTCCAGCTTCGCCGACGGTTCCTTGATCGTGATCCGCCACAGCGTGCGCGAATCGTTCGGGTCGGTCAGCGTCGCGGAGTGGAGCAGCGACGCGTTGTCCCATATGACGATGTCGCCGACGCGGTAGTCATAGCTGAGCACGTATTTCGGCTGCGTCCCGTGCGCCGCCAGCACGTCGAGGAGCGCGACAGCTTCATCCTCCGGCATGCCGACGATGCCGTAAGAGCTGCCCGATACCGCATAGAGCGCCTTGCGGCCCGTGACCGGATGGGCGCGTACGAGCGGATGGGTGATCAGCGGCATCTTGGCTTTTTGCTCCGGCGTCAACGGCGATGCCGCGATGCGGCTCGCGTCGTTCATCTCCTTGCGATTGCCGTAGTGGTGGATGGCGACAAGCGATGCGATCTCTTGTTTCATGGGGCCGCTCAAGCCGTCGTACGCAGCGTATTGATTGGCGAAGAGCGTGTTGCCGCCGGATTTCGGAACCTCGATCGAATAGAGCATCGTCGCGCGTGCCGGGACCTGGAGATACGAGTAGTCGGTATGGAAATAGGTGCCGGCGTCGGCCAGTCCGACCGGCTGGCCGTCCTTTTTCCGGTTGGACAGGATCAGGATGTTGGGGTCGGCCGGATGGTGAAACTGGTCGATCACGTGCGGCTCCGGCGGACCGAAGCGGCGCGCAAAGGCAACGTACTGCGCGGGAGTCAGCGACTGAGCGCGAAGCACCAGCACCTGGCCCTGGAAGAACGTGCGCTCGAGCTCGTCGAATTCCGCAGGCGACAGTGGCTCCGAAACGTCGATGTCCGACGTTTGCAGGCCGAAACCTGGCGAAAGCGGCTTCGTTTCCATCATGATAGAGCGGCCGCCTTGGAGCGCAGTGTGACGCAGCGCGTTGCGCTTCGGCGGCAGCCTCGATTCGTATCAGAGACGGAAACAATATCACGATCAGCAGCACCAGCAGCATTGGAATGAAAAGGATGTCCGTGTCCGTCACAACATCCTTGATCTTGATACGGCCGATCGAGTACGCCATCATCGGGCACACGCCGTACGGCGGCGTGACCAGACTCGCGATACCATATCCATACGCGTCGCATCCGAACTGCCAGTCGGTCCGTAGTTGCTCCTGATTCTGAACGCGTCATTTTTAGTGGGCAGGCCGATGACCGTAAGCGGGCGAAACAGGACGGCGCTCTCCATCGTATTGTCGTTTTCTGCGGCTTTGGCGCACGCCGACGGCGTGCCCAGGATCGCCCCGATCAATGTTTTCGGGCACTATGAAACCGCCATAGGCACATCCGACGCGGCGAGCGCCGGTTACATCACGCCGCAACTGATCGATGACCGGCCGCTGCTGCGGCCCGGCGAAGTGCTGGAGTACGTCCCCGGGATGATCGTCACCCAGCACAGCGGCGCCGGCAAGGCGAATCAATACTTCCTCCGCGGGTTCAACCTCGACCACGGCACCGATTTCGCAACCGATCTCGCGGGGATGCCGGTCAATCTGCGCACTCACGCGCATGGCCAGGGGTACATGGACCTCAACTTCATGATCCCGGAGCTCGTGTCGCGGATCGACTATTACAAGGGACCGTACTTTGCGCAGCAGGGAGACTTTGCTACCGCCGGCTCGGCCAGCATTCACTACGCCGAATCGTTGCCGAATTCCTTGGCGGAACTGGGAATCGGGACGGAAAAATATGGTCGGGCATTGCTCGCAGGATCGCCCGAAGTCGGGCCCGGTCGCGTGGTGTACGGCGTCGAGCTCTATCACGACAACGGTCCCTGGGACAACCCCGACAACTACCGCAAACTCAACGGCGTGCTTCGTTACACGCAGAAAGCGGGCGACGGACAGTGGGGGGTCACCGCGATGGGCTATTCGGGCAAGTGGAACTCGACCGACCAGATCCCGCAGCGCGCGGTCAACTCGGGGCTGATCGACCGCTTGGGCGCGATTGACCCCAGTGACGGCGGTAGAACGTACCGCTACAGCCTTTCCGGCGACTATCAGCAGCAAGTCGCTGGCGGTCAACTGCAAAGCACCGCATACGGCATCCGGTACTATTTGAAGCTCTATTCGAACTTCACCTATTTCCTGAACGATCCGGTCAACGGCGATCAGTTCAATCAATACGACAACCGCAAGATTCTGGGCTGGAATGGGAGCTGGACGCGGCCCGATAAGGTCTTCGGCCTGGATATGACCAACACGCTGGGTTGGGACATCCGACAGGATCGCCTCGATCCTGTCGCGATCTACAACACGGTGCAGCGGAGACCTCTGTCGACGAAACGGGAAGATCGTGTCAGGGAGACCAGCTATGCGATCTATGCCCAGAATCAGACGCAATGGACCGACTGGTTGCGCACGGTCGCCGGCGTGCGCGGGGACAGGTACGACTTCAAGGTCGACAGCAACATCGCGGACAACTCGGGAAGCCGAAGTGCAGGCATCGGTTCGCCGAAACTTTCGATGATCTTCGGACCTTGGCAAAAGACCGAATACTTCGTCAACCTCGGCGAAGGCTTCCACAGCAACGACGGACGCGGCACGACGACGCACGTCGACCCGGGCACGGGCGCGGCAGTCGACCCGGTCACGCCGCTGGTGCGTGCCAAAGGCGCCGAGTTAGGTGTACGCACGGAAGTCGTTCCGAATCTTCAGTCTTCGCTGAGCCTGTGGTATCTGCATCTAGATTCCGAGCTTGTCTTCCAGGGCGACACGGGAACCGACACTCCCGGACGCCCCTCCAGACGCACGGGTGTCGAATGGTCGAACCACTACACGCCGAACACGTGGCTGCTGGTCGATCTGGACCTGGCTTACACGCACGCCCGGTTTGCCGACAACGATCCGCTCGGCAATCACATTCCGGAGGCGCTGCAGGGTACCGCCGAGGCAGGCATTACCGTGCGCAAGCTCGGACCCTGGACGGCAAGCCTCTTCGGGCGCTATTTCGGTCCGCGCTCACTGCTCGAGGACAATAGCGTCAAGTCGAAATCGACCACGCTGTTCAATGCGCAGGCAACGTACGAGGTGAACAAGCAACTGCGGCTGCGCTTCGACGTGTTCAACATCTTCGACCGCAAAGCCGACGACATCACTTATTACTACAGGTCCCGCTTGCCGGACGAGCCTGCCGGTGGCGTCAACGACATTCACTTCCACCCGGTCGAGCGCCGCAGCCTTCGCCTTGCCATGCTTTTCAAGTTCTAACGAGCCATTGCGCCATATCCTTACCCCTTTCGATAGTAAGATTGTCCGATGACCTCCTCTACGCCCGGCGGCCTGGCCGCATCTTCGGACCTACCCGCCGCCGCGGCGGCAGCCGGCGGCGCGCCACGGGTCGTCGCGACCTGGCTTCTCGTCTGCTGCACGCTGCTGTTCGCGTTGATCGTGGTTGGTGGGGTGACGCGCCTGACGCATTCGGGGCTGTCGATTACCGAATGGCAACCCATCGTCGGCACGCTGCCGCCGTTGTCGGAGTCGCAATGGAACGAAGCGTTTGCCAAATATCAGGCGACGCCTCAATACCTGCAAGTCAATCGCGGCATGAGCATCGAGGCGTTCAAAGGCATCTTCTGGTGGGAATATGTCCACCGCTTGCTCGGGCGCCTGGTGGGCTTCGCGTTCATCGTGCCGCTGCTATGGTTCGTCGCACGCCGAATGCTTCCGTCCTCTCTCGGTCTGGCGCCGATGCTGTTCGGTATCTTCCTGCTCGGCGCCTTGCAGGGGGCATTGGGCTGGTACATGGTGCAAAGCGGTCTGGTCGACGACCCGCGCGTGTCGCAGCTCCGGCTCACTGCGCACCTCGGCATGGCATTGCTGATCTTCGCGGCGATGTTCTGGACTGCGCTCACGCTACTGCGTCCTTCGGGACCCGCCGATGCGCGGACCAGGTCGCTCTTTCGCGCCGCGGTGTCGCTGGTCGCGCTGATTTTTATCATGGCACTTTCCGGCGGCCTGGTCGCCGGAATTCGCGCGGGATTCGCCTACAACACCTTTCCGCTCATGAACGGCCATGTCGTGCCGCCGGAGATCATGCTTATCCGGCCCTGGTACATGAACTTCGTCAACAACATGGCGACGGTTCAGTTCGATCATCGGATGCTCGCGTGGACACTCCTGGCGCTGGTGCCGATCTGGTGGTGGAGGGTTCGCGCCACGCCCGAGATACCAGCCCGGGCGCGCGGCGCCGCGCACCTGTTGCTCGCGATGCTGCTCGCGCAGGTGTCTCTCGGCATCTCGACGCTGCTGCTGGTGGTGCCGCTGCCGCTCGCGGCTCTCCATCAGGCGGGCGCCGTGCTGCTTTTTGCGGCGGCCCTCAATGCTGCGCACGCGCTGCGCCGAGACGCCGGCATGCCCCGCCGGTCTGCCCGGAGGGCCGACGAAGTACTATAAGTTCCAGTCGCTGGCGACGAGTTTGTTGCGCTTCGCCCTGATTGACATTACGATTTCGAATTCGAATGC
>Ga0210402_10000210_pt1 | contig 68484 bp, 51 predicted proteins | sample IncBWC7MmetaG_FD_161055 | JGI IMG/M metagenome (GOLD analysis project Ga0210402, IMG submission 161055) | Forest soil microbial communities from Barre Woods Harvard Forest LTER site, Petersham, Massachusetts, United States - Inc-BW-C-7-M | ecosystem: Environmental > Terrestrial > Soil >...
GCACGCCGCGCGTTGTGCATATGAACTTCGGCATCCAGCACCAGCTCGGCGAGCACAGTATGTTCTCGATCGACTATGTGCGGCAGATCGGTACGCAGTATCCGCTGGGCATCGACACGAATCACGTCGGAGACGCCAGCCATCTGAATTCCGTCGCTGCGCTAGCGGCGATGCAGGCGACCGTTCAGAATGCCAATCCGGTCGTATCTCAATGCCTCACCGCGGCTGGTGTCGTTTTCCCTTTGAGGGCCGGTTCTCAGTCCCAAGCTGCGGTGCAGTGCTACATCGATGGCGTTCCGGGAGCCAGCATCGTCGACTTTGCCCGCAACGGCCTGGATTCGTCCAATGCGTATTGTGGCCCGTTTCCATGTTCGGTACTCGGCTTGCGTAATGCGGCCTTCGGGGGGATCAATCCCGCCGTGGGCTCTAACGTCATGTACTTCTCCAGCGGACGCACTGAGTACTCCGGCCTGCATGCGACGTTCCGGACCTCGGGCGATCACCTGGCGCGCGGTATCCGCCATTGGGATCTGGCGTTCTCCTACACGTATTCGAAATATCAAAGCAACGTCGCGGCGGCCGACGGTAGCGGCGGCGATTTCTCGATTCTCAGCCGCGCCGAGGACTACATACGTCCGCACGTCGGACATTTCGGATCATCAGGCCTGGACCGCCGCAACATGTTCACAATCGCGCCGACCTTCGACTTTCCGCGCGGGCCGCGTCTTTCCGTCGTCGCGCAACTCGCGTCGCCGCTTGAACTCAGTGCCCGCCTTCCACAACTCGATGGCGGAGGAGTCGCCGGCGAAATTTTCCGCACTGACGCCACTGGCGACGGAACTGTCGGCGATCTTCTCCCCGGCACAAATGTTGGCGGTCTGGGTGGATACTCCGGCAGCGACCTCGGCAAGGCCGTCGCGTTCTACAACAACAACTACGCCGGCCGCCTGACCTCGGCTGGCGGGGCGTTGGCCAGCCCGAACGGCACGATACCTGCGCTGTTTACCGTCGACCAGTTGTCAAAACTTGGCGCCCAGTTTCCGCTGTTGCAGCCTGTTCCGGGAGACGTCGCACAAGCGAAGTGGCTCAGGACGGTCGATCTGCGGCTGAGCTGGCCGTTGCGGGTTGGAGAGCGTGTCCGCATAGAGCCGAATGTCGCCGCGTTCAACGTATTCAACATCGCCAACTTCGGAGGCGCGGGCCGCCAGTTGAACGGCGTACTGGATGGAGCTCCCGGCAGTTCGCTGAACAACGCCAGTACTGCGGGAACCTGCGGTAATTCGTCTGCGCTCTGCACGTCGCGGTTGGACCGGGTTCTGCCCGGCTCCGGGACCTATGGACTGGGAGCGCCCCGACAGATTGAGTTTGGAGTGAAGATCAGTTTCTGATCTCCAGCGAGAGATTTTCGCGCTCCGAACACTTGGGGAGATTCGGGGATAAGAGTTTGTTGAAGAGGTTTGCGGTGCCTATCTCGGGGGCTGAAGCCCCTCGTTAGTGATCGTTCCGGCACGGCTGAAGCCGTGCCCTCCCGTCTTTAAGTATGATTGTGAGGCTTTAAGTGTGAGCGGTGAACGTCTGCGCCACTCAAAAGCAGAGCTTCAGCAAACTGTCAGGCCGCGTCACCGCGCCGCGAACGCGAACAGCACGAGGATGTAAATCCACAGCCCGGTCATGAAATGCCAGTACCAGGCGGTGATGTCCACAACGATCCTTCGACTTTCTACCGGACGATCCAGCACTGCGGCGACGTTTGCGAAGGTGAGTGCGACGATTCCTCCTGCGAGGTGAATTCCATGCATCGCCGTCAGGATGTACACGAAGGAACTGCTGGTACCGCCGAGCAGGTGAAATCCACCGGCGGAAAGTTGCCGCCACGCAAATAGTTGTCCTGCCAGAAATAAGAGCCCAAGAACCGTCGTGAAGGCGAGCCACGGAACCGATCGTTCGTCTCCCAGTGTAACGCCGGGGATCGACTTGATCGGCGCAAGCGCGGCCTCGCGCGTAATCGCCCGGCGTGCCAGATCGATGGTGACAGTGCTGAGGATCAGGATGAAGGTGTTGGCCAGCAGAATCGCCCACGGGAGCCGCACGGGAACCCACGTCCGGATGTAGGTGTCGCTGGTGACGTCGAAACTGACGAAGCCCCGGCGGACCATATACACGACCGTGAACGAAACGAACAGCATCAGGATCGGCGCCATGAACACCATCAGCGCGAGCCGGGCATGGCGCAGACGCTGCCCGTAGTTGGGCATGCTATCGCCGCTGCCGCGGTCGTTATCGTTACGTCCGTCGTCGCCACCGCCGGTGTAGGGCGGCAGGGAATTGCCATTGTGTCCGGTGGGGCGATGCGAAACGGGAGTGGATCGTGCCATGTCGTTCAACGTCGGCAGAGACGCTCGTTCTGTTTAGATAATCTCACCGCGCATGAGACTTTTCAAACTGCTGTCTTGTAGATGCGCAAAGGTGGATTGGGGCTGCAAGTCCAGGGGGAAGTGACGCACTGCTAGTCGGCGGCGACCGCTTTGCGATACTCCTCGATGTGGTCGCGAACCTCTTCCATGATTTTCTGATACTCAGGATCGTTGCGCAGGTTGTTGTAGTTTTTGTCGCGCTGAAACCACGGGTAATTGTGATTGCCCAGAGTGACGGCCCGCCGCAGCCACGCCAACGCCTGTTTCTTCTCGCCCAGCATGGCGTAGATGCCACCGATCCAGTACGCGCCGTCGCCGTCGACGTATTGGTCGGGCTTGCGGGAGAAGACAATCGGATCAATTTTGTCGCGCTGTCCTCGCGAAGCATAAAGAAAAGCGGCCAGGATAGGGGGCGCTTCGTCGCCGCTGCCACGCCCCAGTTCGACGGCGCGGCTGAGCGCCTTCTCCGCCTCGTCGTACTTGCCTTGGTAGTAAAGGAACTCACCCAAGTAGGCGAGCGCCTTGAAGTGATCCGGGTTGACGGAAAGCAGACGCCTCATCTCTTCCTCGGATTCCTCCGGCCGTCCCTGGAACAAGTGCATACGGGCGTGCATCCAGTGAATACGGATGGTGGTGGGGTTTAAGTCAACGCTGCGGTCGTAGGCGTTTTCCGCGAGGTCCAGGAGACCCGTGTAATGGTAGAGGTATCCGAGAAGATCCCACGCGGTCTCGGAGTTAGGGGCGAGGGCCACGGCCTGCCGCAGCGCTTTGAGCGCTTCAAGATTGCGCCCTTGCTCGGTAAGGGCGCCGCCGAGGGCCAGCAGGGCATCGGGGGAATTGGGTTTCAAGGCGACCGCGCGGCGGGCGGCCTTTTCTCCCGCGGAAAGATTGTCCGCTGCGTTGGCCGGCATGTTGGCGGCCTCCATGAAGTACAGCGTGGAGAGCAGCGCGTAAGCTTCCGCAAAGTTGGGATCCTTCGCGATCGCATCCTGCGCCAATTGCTCTCCCTTGTGGAGGCTCTCGGCCTGTGTGTGCATAAAGTAGTCGTTGCGGTAGAAACGCGCCTGAAGGTAGAGGTTGTACGCCTGCGGAGAAGTTGTCAGGGGCGCTTCGAGCGTTTGTTGCTCGTTGCCGGAGACCTCGACCTTCAAACCGTCCACGACTTTCTTGGAAATTTCGTCCTGGAACTTGAGCATGTCGTTGGCGCGCAAATCATAATGCTCGGCCCAACGGGCAGACTTGTCCTTCTGATCGATGAGCTGTACCGATACGCGGATCACCGAGCCGGCACGCTGATAAGTCCCGTCGACTACGGAATCCACCTGGAGTTCCTGCGCAGCCTGCGACGGGTCGACCGGCGTTTTCACATATTTCAGGACGGAACTGGTCGGGCGCACAGCGAGATTCTGCAACGTGGCCAGGCGCGTGATGATGGCGTCGGTCATGCCGACACCCCAGGCTTCGTCGGCGGTGTCGCCGGAGAGCGAACGGAAGGGAAGCACCGCGACCGTTCGGACGCCGGATCTCGCGGCTTCGTGGTGGTGATGATCGCTATCCTGCGCCGCTTCGTGCTCGTCGTGTGAAGCGTCCGGGCGGGGGCGCGTGTATTCGAAGTAGAGGGCTGCTCCCGCGACTATCGCGGCCACCAGCGCAACGAATCCCCACTTTAGAACCGAGTTGCGAGGAAAGCCGGCGGCCGTACTGGCCGAGGTGATTCGTCCCGACTCGGTGTCCCGCATCAACCGCTTCAAATCCGCGCGCATTTCCGACGCGTGCTGGTAGCGGACGTCGCGATCCTTCTCCAGCGCTTTGGAAATGATGCGCTCCAGATCGCTCGGCACGGCGGGATTCAGGCGGACTGGAGGAGTGGGTTCGCGATTCAGGAGGCCGTCAAAAATCTCAGCCGTGCCCGTGCCGCGAAACGGGACGAAGCCCGTGACCATCTCGTAAAGTACGGCGCCGAACGAGAACAGGTCGGTGCGAGCGTCCAACTCTTTCCCGCGCGCTTGCTCGGGCGACATGTAAGCGACGGTCCCGATACTGGTGCCGGGACTGGTGAGCTGGTCCTGCGTCATGGTGGGCGCGGACCCAACGTCGCCCGTGAGCGTGGTCTGCTTGGCCAGGCCGAAGTCGAGAATCTTCACTTGCCCGGTGGTGGTGACAAAAATATTCGCCGGCTTGATGTCGCGATGCACAATTCCCTTGGAGTGGGCGGCATTCAGGCCATCAGCAATTTGCACGGCAATATCAAGAGCTTTATCAATCTCAAGAGCGTGATTGTTAATCAGATGCTTGAGAGTTTCGCCTTCCAGGTACTCCATGCACAGGAAGGGCTGGCTTTCGTGATCGTCAATCTCATAAATCGTACAGATGTGGGGATGGTTCAACGCGGACGCGGCGCGCGCTTCCCGCTGAAACCGTTCGAGGGCTTGAGGATCGTCGGATAGATCAGGGGGGATGAACTTGATCGCAACGTGACGGCCAAGCTTGAGGTCTTCCGCCTGGTAAACCACTCCCATGCCCCCGCCTCCCAGCTTGCTGAGGATGCGGTAGTGAGAGATAGTTTGGCCGATCATGGAGTGCGAGAGATAATGGTAGGGGCTAGAGCGGGCAGAGTCAATGGAGGGTAGTGTCGATCCTATTTAGGCGCGTATTTGCTTTGCGGTTGCCAGGGGCAGTTAACCCGCGCGCCGCAGCACCAGAGCCGAGTTCTTGCTGCCGAACGCGATGCAGTTGCACACGGCGTGCTCAATCGCGGCGCGGCGGCCGGGTTGCGGGACGTAATCCAGATCACACAGGGGATCGGGCGTGTCGAGGTTGAGAGTGGGTGGAAGCTGGCCGCTCTGCATGGCGATGACGGTCGCGACCACTCCGGCAGCGCCACATGCCCCTTGCGGATGCCCGATCTGCGACTTCAACGCGGACATTGGAATCTGGTGGGCGCGCTCTTCGCCGAGCGCGAGTTTCAGCGCGCGGGTTTCGATGCGATCGTTCAAGTCCGTCGATGTGCCGTGCAGGTTGACGTAGTGGATGTCCTGCGGTCCGACGCCCGCCTCCTGCATCGCAAGACCGATCGCGCGCGCCGGTTCCTCGCCACATTCCTGTAATCGCACGCGATGAAAGGCTTCGCACGTGGAGCCGTATCCGACAATTTCAGCCAGCATGTTTGCGCCGCGCGCCTGCGCGTGTTCGTACTCTTCGAGGATGTACATCCAGGAGCCCTCGGCCAGCACGAAGCCGTCTCGGTCAGCCGAGAAGGGACGCGAGCCCTTCTCCGGCGCGTGGTTCCACGAACTGGTCATGATCCGCATCAGGATGAAGCCCTTCACAATGCCGAGTGCGATCGGGGAATCGGCGCCTCCGCTCAAGATGCAATCGGCGCGTCCGGACTGAATCTGCCGAGTCGCGTAGTTGAGCGCGTCGGTCGAAGACGTGCACCCCGTGGTGACGACATGGCTGGGCCCGCGCAGCCCGAAGCGGATGCTGAGGTCGCTGGCGAGCGTCCCCATGACGGTCGTGGGGACACAGTGAACGCTCATCTGCCGCTGCTTGTCATGGAAGAACAACTCGTACTGCTGTTCGGTGAACTCCTGCGAGCCTCCGCCCGATCCGATGATCACGCCAAAGCGGCGTAGTTCGTCGAGCGAGAGCCGGGCACTGTCAAGGCCGGAACTTTCGAGCGCCTCCGTGGCGGCAGCAATGGCCAGCGGCAGAACGCGCGACACATGCCGGCGGTCTTTCTTTTCCATCCAAGCCAGCTCGTCGAAGTCTGCCACCTCACCTGCGATCTGCACGTTGAGCCCGCTGGGATCGAAGCGCGTAATGCGGCGCACGCCACTGCGCCCTGCGAGAAGGGCGTCCGTGAACGCCGCGCGGCCAATGCCGTTTGGACTGACTGCACCGATGCCGGTGATCACGACTCGCCGCTTGTGGGCCATGGGATAGGTGAGATGTCGAAGGCAGTGGCGAGGTTACCAGAAAGGGGAGATTTCGGTAAGCGCCAGAGTGAGGAATTGGTCGGTTGCGCGTCAAACTACCACGGCGTGAGCGGTTCCGGCTCAGCGGACCCATCAGCCCGTGGATCGGAGGCTCCAAAGTTCGCGCCGCTCGCGGAGTTGTGCAACACGACTTGCCCGCGCCCCATCGACGTGGAATATTCCTTCCGCACCACGATGTTGTGTCCCTTCTTGCGCAATTCTTCGACGACCTCGGGCTTCACTCGCGATTCGATCAGCAGGCGGCAACCGATGGGCTCCGCCGTCCCGGCAATCGTAAATCGCGGCGCTTCGAGTGCGGCCTGAATGTTCATCCCATAGTCGACCAGGTTGGAAACAAACTGCGCGTGCGCCAGCGGCTGGTTGGCTCCGCCCATGATCCCGAACCCGATGTGCATGTCGCCGCGCTCCATGAACGCCGGAATGATCGTATGGAACGGCCGCTTGCGCGGCGCGAGCGCGTTGGGATGACTCGCGTCCAGCGTAAACAGGCCGCCGCGGTCTTGCAAAATGAAGCCCATCCCATTGACGGCGACCCCGGAACCGAACGCATCGTAAAGACTCTGAATCACCGAAGCGATGTTGCCCTCTTTGTCGACGACTGCGAGGTACGTTGTGTCGCTCAGCGCAGGGCTGCCGCTGGAAGTGGTGCAGCTCGCTTTGTCGGGATCGATGAGCACGGCGCGCCTGGCGGCGTAGTCTTTCGACAACAGTCCCGGCACCGGTACTTTGGCGAAGTGCGGGTCGGCGTTGTAACGGTAAAGGTCTGTGTAGGCGAGCTTCATCGCTTCAATCTTTTTATGGAGTTCCGGCGCGCCCTGAGGCCCTGAAGGATCAGGCGTGAACGTCCCCATGATGTTCAGCATCTCGAGGGCGGCCATGCCTTGTCCATTGGGAGGCAGTTCGTAAACTTTCCATCCGCGATAATCGATGGAAACTGGTTCCACCCACTCCGACGAAAATTCCGCGAGGTCATCGGCCTGCATCGTTCCGCCCAGGGCCGATGAGCTTTTCAGGATCGCCTGCGCGATTTCGCCGCGATAAAAAGCGTCGCGCCCCTGGTCGGCGATCAGCCGCAAGGTCCTGGCGAGATCGGGATTCTTGAATGTCTCACCGATAGCAGGCACTTTTCCTTGTGGCAGAAAGACGCGGGCCGCCTCAGGAGTCTCCTTGAGTCGATCCTTGTCGCCCTCCCAATACTCTTGCGCGATTTCAGCTACGGCGTATCCGTGCTCGGCATAGAAAATTGCCGGCGCGAAGAGATCTTTCCACGGAAGGCGTCCAAAGCGCTGGTGAGCCTTGCTCCATCCATCGACTGCGCCGGGTACAGTCACGCTGTGGATGCCCTCGTGCGGCATGGCGGTGATGCCCTGCTTCTTGAGGAACTCGATCGAAAGGTTGCGCGGAGCCCATCCGCTGGCGTTCAAGCCATAGAGCTTGCCGCTCTTGGCGTCCCAATAAATGAGGAACAAGTCGCCGCCGACCCCATTCATCATCGGCTCCATGACGCCCAGGACGGCATTCGCCGCAATCGCCGCATCGATGGCCGAGCCGCCACGCCGCAAGACATCCGCCCCGGCCTGCGACGCCAGAACCTGACTGGTCGCCGCGATTCCGCCATTCGTTACGACCATGGACCGCCCGTAGGAACGGTCCTGGGCGATGACGGGAACGAGGCCCGCGATAAGAAATGTGACGACGAGGAAGAGAAGACGCCGGATTTGAAACATTCGGTTCCCTCAGTGCCGCTTTGAAAAATCGCTGGGATTTGGCTACCGACTCCCGGCTGGAAGTGAATTGTACGCGAGCGCGACAAATGAAAAAGGGCAGGGAACAAGTCCCTGCCCAACATTATTTCCACCCTGCCACTCTACTGCACGGTCAGCGTGACGCCCTTCGACTGCACGGTTGTGGATTCGGTAGCGTTTATCGTGATGCCATAAGCGCCGGGCACCGTGGTCGGGGTGATGGTTACTGTCGCGTGCGCGGTCTTGGTTGAATCGGCCTGGGAGGTCGCGGTGATGGTCGCGCTTCCCGGGAGTCCGGCGACAATTGTGGGAGCCGTGTAGACGCCATTCGAGTCGATCGATCCCGCGCCAGCAGGGGACACTGACCAGGTCACAGCCGTGTTGGAGTTGTTCGTGACCGTCGCCGTAAACGGGGCGGTCTGAGGGGGCCAGCCGTCCGCCGCATTGTTCGCGAACAGCGTCGATCCGGCCGGGCTTACGCTCACCACTACCGCCGGATGCGAACTGCTTCCGCAGGCTACCAGGAATCCGAGGAGCACCAGCGATAAGCACAAGCCTACGAGGACGGAGTATTTCGATTGCTTACGTCCAGCGAAGCCAATCGCAACGATGCCTGCGAGCGGCAAGGTTAACGGTACCCACGGCATGCGGTTGTCGGAACGGCGTTGCTTCAGGTTTTTCAGGCCGACATTGGTGTTCGGGCCGGAGGTGGTGAATGTGACCGTCTCCGTAACGGGGCTCGCAGTGCCCGCGGTGATCGTTGGGCCGCTGCAGGTAACAGTCGCGTCGGGGAGGCCGGTGCAGCCAAACGTAACGTCGCCAGCGAAGGTCGTAACGCCGGCACCGGTCGCCGTCACCGTGAATGTCGATGTCGAGGATTGTCCCGACAGCACCGTGGCCGGAGTGGTTGGGTTAGACAAGGTGAAGGTGGGAGCTGTGACCACCTGCGTGAGAACCGCCGACGTGCTGCCGGCGTTGTTTGCGTCCCCAGGATAGACCGCTGTGATCGAGTGCGAGCCAGAGCTGAGCCCGGAGGTCGTAAAGGTTGCGTGAGCGACGACGATTACGCCCGGACCAGCCGTCAGAGCGCCTGTACCCAGAGTCGTCGCGCCGTCCATGAAAGTCACGTTACCGGTAGGCGTGAAGGTGCCGGCGGTTGTGACGTGGGCGGTGAAAGTCACCGAGGATCCAAAAGCCACAGGGTTGGCGCTGGAGATGAGGTCGGTGGTGGTTGTGGCCCCCAATGAAACCAACGCCGCGGCGAGATGACTGGCATTGACCGAGCCGAGGCCAGTCACGAGGTTGTACTTGGTAGTGGGATCGAAGTTAAACGTGCTGAAGCCCAGGAAGCCCGTATTTGGGCACACCAGGTTCACGGGCCAAGGGTCTGCAGGGACTCCCGACGAGGGCGACCCAGGCTGACAGAACGCCCCATTCGACGATGCGCCAGTGGAGGCGGTTGTGACTGGGTTAAAGACGCCGTTGCCGGGCGTCGCTGCCAGGGCATAAAGCGTGGAATTGATATTGCCCAGGCCCGGAGCGGGTTGAATGCCGCTCGCGACCACGTCTTGATTCAGCAGGGCCACCATCCCTGCGAAAACTGGTGAAGACACGGACGTACCGCCAAAGACAGTGCAATTTCCTCCCCCGCCAACACAACCACTGACGGCATTGGCTATGCCGCCCGCACAGGAACTGCCGCCTCCGGACGGTCCGTTGATCTGGGTGCAAACGATGTAGCCCGGGAAGTTCGGTGACCCCAGCAATGAGACATCGGGGGTGAGCCGGGTCGGGCTCGTCGTTTGCCCTGGGATCGTTCCGGGTATCGCGATGTTTTGCTGCCACGCAGGCCGCGGGAAACCGCTTGTGCAGACGCCGTTGTTGTCAACGGTGACGCAGTTGCTGACACCGCCGCCGCCGCTGGAAATCCCGATGTTGGTCTGGGCGGTCGCCCAATTCGTGATTCCTCCGCATTTGGATGGAGGAGGGGTTTGCGAACACAGCAAGCCGATCTCCTGAGCATCGTTCCAGGCTTGTTCCGGGATGTAACCCTTCGCAGAGCCGCCGTCGCTGGTGTTGGTTGGATTCCAGAAGGTCGAGCCATACTCATTCGGAGCAATGGCGGGGATCAATGTGCCACCGACTCCGGTGACGTACTGGCTACTGGCGGGGTAGGCGGCCGCGTATCCGCCAAAGGCAAAATTCGACTGGAAGTCGCACTCGGCGGCGCCGGTGTCGCCAGAGGAGTTCATGAAGGTTATACCCTCGGCGTTCGCTTTCTGGAGTTCCGCTTCGTCACTAGCAAAGAAGCCGATTTCCGCCAACTCACATGGAGAGGTGTAGCTCAATGTCAGTACTGGCGAGACGACGTGATCAATCGAGAAGAACAGCGAGTCAAAGATGCCGCCGCCGTTGGGGTCGGTGGCAGTGATAAAGATGATTTGGGACTTGCGAGCCGTTGCGCCGGACCATTCCAGATCAATATCGGCTTCGTCCAGATCGCTAAAAATATTTGTGGGAGAGCCGTTTACCAACACATACTTGAAATTGGGAGTGTTGCAGGACGTGATGACGTCGCTGGAAACCGTGCAGTTGATGGCCGAAAGGCCGAATCCGGTTCGGAAGTCATTCAAATCGGACTGAAAAATGCCGGTTTGGCCGATGACGCCAACGGTTTGTCCCGTGCCATCAATCGGGGTCGTAGCATTGTAAAGCGCATTGACGTCATAGATAGCGGCAATATCGCCGGGAGAGACGAACAAAAAGTTGCTGCCCTGGAACGTGAAAGTATAGTCGGGCTGGGCACGACGGGCCTGCTTCTTGAGGCGGAAATTGTTCAAGCCTCGAATCCCGACGACCACGCCAGACAGCGCCGCGGGAATCTGTGGCGCGACAGTGTTGGCGAAGTGCAGCTCGCCGTCCACCTTGAAATTGTGAATCTGCGTCTGAAAGGTTCGCTCGACCTGCTCGGCCGTGCCGCTGAAGGCGATCCAGTTACGGCCGCGAGCCGTACGGACAACGGTGAACCCCTGCGCCTGGAGCCAGTCCGAGAGATTCTTGATGTCGTTGCGGCTGAGGCCGAAGCGGTCGGCATACTGCTCGGGCGTGAGCCACTTGTGATACGAAGCCGAACGCGGATTCTGCTGATCGGCCAGCAGTTTGTCGATGGCTTGCTTCTGCCGCGCCGAGGGCGCCGTGAGCAGCGTCATATAGCTCATCTTGAACGACAGATCGACCGCGCCCTGGTCGAACTCGGATCGCGCCTGCATCGGCGCGCCCGCGGCGAGCCGGACCATCTGCCCGGCGAGAATGGGAGATGTGATGCGGTCTGGCGCGGCAGCGAAGCTCAGGGTGGAAAGAATCAGGATGGACAGGACGCTGGTGAGTGAGAAGCGGACGCGCATAAACACCTCCGGCCGTGGATCAAACAGGGATCCCGACGATCAATAGTTAGGCTCGGCCCTTCAACAGGGAGAAAGACCTGCAGTTACAATCAGGGGACTCTGCATATTGACCGCATTTAGACTCCCCGTCAAGCAGAAGGAAAGGGAAAACATGTTTACTAGCTGGGCTTCCGGCGAACCGCTGGGTGTCCTTCGCTCGATGATGTGTCTACATTGAGCTATAACCTATAAGCGGAGAGAGCGCATACAGCGTGGGTTCGCTAGTGGCAATTTGGACATGCTTCGCCCTTTATAGCTTCTCTGCCTTCATTGGCGATGATAGGGACCATGACCAGCGCAGCAACCGGGTCAGCCCACCACCAACCGAACATCGCATTCAAAACGAGTCCGCCTAGCAGAATAGCTGACAAGTAAGCGCAGAGTGAGGTCTGCCGCGAATCCGCGTGCAGAGCCGCACTATTCAAATTGACAGCCGCTTTACGCTTTGCCCTCGCTAGTAGCGGCATGACGATCAGGGAGACAATCGACAGCACGATTCCAAGGAAACTCCGGTTGGGTCTTTCCCGTTGGATGAGTGTAGCGGCTGACTCGTAGGCCACGTATGCAGCCAGCAAAAGGAAGCTCACGCCTACGAGCTTGAGTGCGGTACGTTCTATCGTCTCAACATGTCTCCCCCGTCGCTCTGCATTTAGTCGCCAGAGCAGTACAGAGCCGGAAACGCCCTCTATTGCGGAGTCGACACCGAAGCCTACTAGAGCAACGCTTCCCGCAATGTAGCCAGCAGCCACTGCAACTACGCACTCAAGGACGTTCCACCCGATTGTGAGATATTCGAGCGCGATCCCTTGTCGGACGTGTTGCTCCCGCAGTGCGTCTGTAGACATAGCTTTACGTGTGGGACAGAGGGTGGTGCCCGGAACAGGACTTGAACCTGCACGGCCTTGCGGCCACTGGCTCCTAAGGCCAGCGCGTCTGCCAATTCCGCCATCCGGGCTAGATTTCCTTAATCGTATCACTCGCCTGAACCGCTTTGGTCACGTTCATCGTGTCTAACAGCCGGATCGCTAATTCTTTGATCTCTCTCCCGGCATGGACGTACTGCGGCGAGATTGTGAGAGTGGTATACCCGCCTCCAACATCGGGCAGGAATCGACCGTCTTCATTATTCTATGGGTTGGCCGGTGCTGGCGCTGGCACCTTCCATTTGTCGACTTCCGCTTGCGGAAATTGTGGCCCGGGCGTGCGCGACTGTCCCTTGCTCTTCGCCCAACGTTCGAGCCATTCGGTTCCCTCGACACCCGCATCCCCGCTGGGCAGGTTGTAGGCTGGCTCGTTCAGGGCATCTTCCAGCGTGATGAAGCGGTATCCGCGCTTGCGAAACAGATCGAGCAGTTCGCCGATGTGATCGGCTTCCAACTGATTTCCGTGCAGAAGCACAATTTGTTTTGGCTCGTATCCCAGCCACTTTTTCGACTCTTGTTCCCAATAGGCGAAGGTCGCGTCGCTGTATGCCAGGTAGTTTTTGGCCAGTGCGTCCTGGGCAGCGGCATCGCCACGGGCCTTGGCATCTTCATAGGTACCCGCGTAGGCCCAGTCCCACGCATCCAGAGTTACGTGGGCGATACGGTATCCGCGAGCTGTTAGGAAGGCTTCGTTATCGCGGCGGGTCTGCAAGTCTGCTCCTGTGTCGAGATACGGATGCCGGAAGTACCGCATCTTCATCTTGTGGTTCGCAAGCAGAAGGGTAGTGACGCTTTCGCCCTGAACGACATCGTCCTCCCATGCTTTGAGTCCGGTTTTATTCAGCGACAAATGACTGTAGGTGTGATTGCCGAGGTCAAATCCGTAGTCGAGCCACATATTCAGCGCCGCGATTCGCTGGTCGACTTCGCCAAACTTGTAAAGTTTCCTTTCATTGACGAAGCCCACGACCGGAATCTTCTGATCACGCAGCGTAGTCAGGAGCTTCGTGGTCATTTCCGTGATCGTCTGCGTACTCATGCCGGGCGAGGTCGCCGGTAAATCGTCGATGGTGATTGCTACCTGGCGATCGGGCGTGATCTGCGCCGTTAATCGCGAGACTGATGTGACGCAAAGCGCACACAGGATCGTCAGCAGAAGTTGAAAGGTTTTCAGCACGGCGGTTCTCCTACGGGTTGGCGTCGATACTGGGAGGAGGAGCTTCACAGGTGATGGAGAATTCTAATCCTGTTATGGAGAGAACGCGCGTACCTCGGGGGCTGGAGCCCAAGTCAAAAGAAAGGCCTTATCGCAGCTCCAGACCGCTGCGCCACCCAAAAGCAAGGTCAACACCGACCTTTTCCGCTGCGTTTGTGAAGCCGCGGCTCATTTTGAAGCACGTGCGTCACCGCTGAAGCAGTGACCTGATACGAATCGTGAGCCTTTCAGCAAACTCTTTAGCCCGCGCGGTCCGATAGCCTACTTCGCCGTCATCTGATCGTGATCGTAATACTCATACGCCGACATTGGCTTCGCGCCGCCTTTTTTCCAGATGCGCGACTCCGCCGGCAACTTGCCCAGAACCCGAGCCATTTCCCGCACATGCTCGGACACCGATCCGCAACACGACCCGATATAGTTGATGCCAATTTCTTTCGCACGCAGCGCGTACTCGCCCATTTCTTTGCGAGTAAGCTGGAGCGGATCGAGTCCGTAAGGAAATTCTTCAAGACTGGTGAAATCCGGTTTGTCTTTGGGAGTGCGATATCCGACGGGCTGGCACGCTAGATATCCATCGACCGCCTTGCGCATTGTTTCCATCGAGGGAAGAGTGTGCTCCGGCGAGCGCAGACAGTTCATGCCGACAATATCCGCGCCCGCATCAAGAAGAGTCTTCGCCGCTTCCGCTGCGCTCTTGCCTTCCGCCGTTTCGTCCTTGTTTTCAAAGCAGATCGTCACCATCACCGGAAGGCCTGTCTTTTTCGCGCGCTCGACCGCCAGCAGGGCTTCGCCCAGCCAGGAGAACGTCTCACCGATGATGAAGTCCACGCCTTCGTCGCATTGAATTCTGAGCTGCTCATCAAACGTCTCGCGGACGCGATCCGTAGCCGAAGCGCTGCCGTGCTCATACATCCACGTCAGGCTGAGATTGCCGGCAACCAGACACTGATCGCCTGCGACCTCTTTCGCCACGCGCACCGCCGAACGGTTGATGTCCTCGACCCGATCTTCGAGTCCCACGGTCGCGAGCTTGTCACGGCTGGCGTAGAAAGTAAGCGCCTGCAAGACTTCCGCACCCGCCTCGCGGAACTCAATGTGCAATTCGCGCAGCGCATTCGGGTAAACAATCGCAACTTCCGGAGTGAACGGCCCCGGCCGCACCCATCCGCGTTTTTCCAGTTCGAGTAAGTATCCGCCGTCTCCGAGGACCGGCCCTTGTTTCAGGCGTTCGAGAATGCCTTTCTTTGCCATGTGAGCTCTCCTGGTTTTGTAGTGCCGGAATCTTGCCGGGATGGCGGCGCTACTAGTCATCCTTGTACTCAAACTCAGCTTTGATCGGCTGTCCTTCAGTAAATCGCGTCGAACGAAACGCCGAAATGTCCACAGTCGTCGCCGCGCCGTCGACAATAAGTTCCGACATCACCAGGCCGATGGCCGGTGAAATCTTGAAACCCATCCCGGAAAAACCCGCGCAGATGTGCAATCCTTCCACTCCGGGAACTTCTCCCAGCAGCGGCCGAGAATCGGGGGTCATGTCATACACGCCGGTGACTCCGCGCATCACTTCTGCTTTCTCCAGTTTCGGCATCCGCCGGCTGGCGCGCTCAATCATCTCTTCCAGATCGGTCTCGGACGCGCGCTGCGAAAAATTGTCGGGATCGACGGGACGCTTTCCATAAAAGTCGCCGACCAGAAACTTATCACTGCCGTCAGAACGAAAGTAAGTGGCCGTCACGGAATCGATGCAAGCGCAACCGCCCGCTCGCATGTCATGAGCATTCTTCAAAATCGCAACCTGGTGATACTCAGGTTCAATCGGCGGATCAACACCGATTGGTTGCAGTAACGGCCGCGTCCAGGGCCCCGCCGCAACAATCACCACCGGCGCGTGAATTTCTCCGGTGTCAGTCGTGACGCCGCGCACCCGGTCGCCCGTCACCAGCAGGGAAGTCACGCGCGTCTTCGGGAGATAGGCGGCCCCCTGATCGCGCGCAGTGTTTAGAAAGTCATTGGCGACGACATTTCCATCGCCGTAGCCCGAGTCCGGTTCGTAGGCGGCGAGTTCGACTTCATCGACCATCCAGTCCGGCTCCAGTGACCGCAGTTGCTGGCCATCGATCAACTCGACATTTGCTCCCAGGCCGCGCTGCATGGCTACATTCTGTTTCAGTCGCTCGCTCTCGCCTGGATGCACTATGCGCACGAACCCGGTTTTACGGAATTCCCCAGGCTCTCCTACAATTTCGCGCCAGTGCTCAAACATCTTCAGGCTCAAGAGCGCCAGTCGCACTTCCGGAGCGAAGCTGTAATGCATGCGGACCAGCGCCGACGAACGGCTGCTCCCGCCGGCTGCCACATGGTCTTTATCGACCACGACAATCCGTCCCGCCTTGCGCCGCGCCAGGTGAAAGGCGATCGACGCTCCCATGACCCCGGCGCCCACAACAATGTAGTCGGCAATTCTTGGAACGCCGTTCCCGCTCACGCCACGGCCTCCTTGAACTTGCCGCGTTTCCAATCGCGCAGCACCTGATGCGCCGCGTTGTGTCCGGGAGCGCCCGTTACACCGCCGCCCGGGTGCGCACCCGCGCCGCACAAATAAAGTCCTGCAATCGGAGTGCGATATTGCGACCATCCCGCTACCGGACGATTGAAGAAAAGCTGCTCTAGGTTCAATTCGCCGTGAAAGATGTTGCCTTCCGTCAACCCATAGGTTCGTTCGAGATCGAGAGGGGTCAGTACCTGACGCGCGATGATCGCGCCCGGAACATTGGGCGCATATTCGGCGATCTTTTTGACCACCCGGTCTCCGAGCAGATCGCGATTCTCGTCCCATGTGCCCTGCCGCAGCCTGTAAGGCACGTACTGCACAAAGCAAGTCATCACATGCTTGCCCGGCGGCGAGAGCGACGGATCGGCGTTCGAACCAATCACGCAATCCACCCAGAGCTGTTCCGGAATTTCGCCAAACTTGGCAGTGTCGTAACAGCGTTCCGCAAATTCCAGGGACGGCACCAGCGTGAACAGCGACCGTTGCTGCGCATCGTAATTGCTCGGTGTGCCCGTGAAGCGAGGCTCTTCTGAAAGGACCATGTTCACTTTGGCGCACGGTCCGTCCATTTTGATGCCGCGGACGGCATGCACAAAATCCGCGGGCAGTTCGCGCTCCGCGATCATCTTGAGGAAAGTCCGCTTGGGGTCAGCGTTCGACAGCACCATGCGCGCGCGAAACTCGGTTCCGTCTTCGAGTACGACGCCACGCGCCCGTCCCTGGCGCGAATCAATCCTTGCGACCGCGGCGCCCGTGCGAATTTCCACGCCTAATGATTTCGCAGCCCCCGCCATCGCGCCCGTAATCGCTCCCATGCCGCCCATCACGTGTCCATAGAAGCCCTGAAGATCGTGCTCGCCGCCGCTAAGCAGGTGAAACAACAGGCCCAGCGCGGTTCCAGGCTGATACGGTCCTCCGTGCTTGCCATAAACATTGTTCGCGAGAAAAAGCGTCTTCACTTTTTCCGATTCGTAATTGCGATCAAGAAATTCGCCGAGACTGCCCGTGAGAAACGAAACCAGCTCCGAAATCTCCGCGCTGGAGATTCCGCGAAAGCGCTTGCCCACTCGCAGCAAATCGCTCCATCCGCCCAGCGACTTGGTATCGACCTCGGGCGGCGGCTCCAGAAAAAACGGCTGGAGATAGCGGGCCAGCTTCTTCAAACGATCGTCCACGCACACAAACGTCTCTGCATCCCGAACCGAGATCTTGCGCAGTTCCGCCACTACACGATCGCGATTCGCCCACCACGACACCAGGTGTCCGTCCGGGAAGGGAACCTGCAACGCCGGATCGCAGGGCACCATGCGCAACCCGTGCTCGGCCAGTTTCAGATCGCGAATCACTTCCGGCCGCAGCATGCTGGCAATGTAGGAAGTGGTGGATGCGCGACAGCCCGGCGCGATCTCCTCGGTCACGCAGCAGCCGCCTACGATGTCGCGCCGCTCCAACACCAACGTCGACAGCCCGGCACGGGCCAGGTAGCACGCGGCGGTGAGCCCGTTGTGGCCAGCGCCCACTACGATCGCGTCGTAGATACGATTTGCAGCACTTTTCATTGCCAATGACCGCTGGTCAGGACCAGTGCCTCATCCGGGTAAGCGAAATTAACGGAACATATGGAAAAAAGCCATTGAAAAATGGTTCCCGCCTGCGGTATCGTGCCATTGACTCGGGGTCAAGCATGAATGGAATCGCCAGCAGTCTGGCCAAGCCCACGCAATTGCGATCGGACGCAAAGCCGCGTCCACGTTCGGAGGCGAAACGCGCGCGGATCGTCGACGCAGCCATCCGCCATTTCGCGGAGCACGGCTACAGCGCCGCGCGCGTCGAGGACATTGCCGCGGAACTCAACATCGCCAAAGGTTCCGTCTTCCAACATTTCAAAAGCAAAGACGGCCTGTTTTTCGAAGCTTACAAGAAAGCTGTGCGCTCGTTTCCGAAATACATGGAAGCGCCTCTCGATGTGCAGAAGCAGGGATTCTTCGAAATGCTGCGCTACTGGCTCGGCCGCACCGAAAATATGGTGCGAGACAATTGGGCCTCGTACCGGATTTATCTGGTCGGCAACTACGGTACCGACCTTGCCCTGCGCCGCGAGATCAACCGTTTCCTGGTCGCCGAAGATCCTTATGGATGGCGTGAATTCGTGCGCTACGGCCTGACCCGTGCGGACCTGCGCCAGGACCTCGATGCTGACATGATCGGCTCGATCCTCGAATGGACGATCGACCGATTTCAGGATGCGCTGCTGACCGAAGAACTCGATCCTGGACTATTCCGCAAGCAAGGTCCGGTTCCAGAAAAAAAGGAGGCCCGCATCGAGCAGTTCACGTCCCTGTTGCGTCGCGCCATCGGATCGGACAAGGTTCAGGTTTCGGGGAAGAAAGCATGATTACCGACTCGACGATCGACCAGATACTCGCCTCCTACAACGACAAAGCATCCCTATCGGATGCGTATACCATCCCGGCACCGTGGTATGTTGACGCCCGTATAGCGGAGTTGGAGCAGAAAGCTGTCTTCAGTAAGACCTGGCAAGTAATCGGGCGTGTGGATCAAGTGGAGAAGCCCGGCCAGTTTGTCACCGCCACCGTGGCCGGCGAGCCGATTGTTGCCGTACGAGGTAACGACGGAGTTCTCCGCGCGTTTTATAACGTCTGCCGCCATCATGCGGCAGCAGTGGTCACGGAACCTTGCGGGCAAGCTTCCATTTTGCATTGCCCCTATCACGGCTGGAACTATGGCCTCGATGGCGCGCTCAAAGGGATGCCGGAGTTTGACGGCGTCAAGAACTTCGAACGCAAAGATAACGGACTAGTCCCTGTGAAGGTCGACACCTGGGAGACCCTGGTCTTCGTGAATCTCGATCCGCAAGCGGGGTCGCTGGCTGACTTTCTCGGCGGGATGGTCAGGCGCGCCGCACCACTCGAATTACATAAACTGAAATTCTTCGCCACGCAATCTTACGACATTCACTGTAACTGGAAGGTGTTTGTCGATAACTATCTCGACGGGGGCTATCACGTACCGCATCTGCACAAAGGCTTGAACTCAGTCCTGGACTACAAGCAGTACACGATTGAAAACGAAGACCGGTACTGTCTGCAGTCTAGTCCGATGGTGAGCGGTGATCAAGACGCCGCCACGTCCAACACTCGCCGCGGCGATCGGGCCTGGTACTACTGGCACTATCCCAACTTCATGTTCAATTGCTACGAAGGCTACATGGACACCAACCTGGTCATCCCGGTGGATGTCGATCACTGCCGCGTGATTTTCGATTTTTACTTCAGTGACGTCAGCGAAGCGGCCCGCGCCTACAACGAACAGAGCGTAGCCGTCGGCAATCGGGTGCAGGACGAAGACCTCGGCATTTGCGAAGCCGTGCAGCGCGGGTTGAAGTCGCGAGCCTACCAGGCTGGACGTTTATCCGTGCGGCGCGAAGCCGGCGAGCAACTGTTTCATCGACTGTTGGCCGCGGATCTACGCGCGGGTCTCGCCCGGACTGCAGCCGCTGCCGACTAGGCCGCCCTCAGCGTAGAGACGCAGCTGGTCACCCAGGGAAACCAATGAAACGTGCCATCTTTTTGTTGTTGTGTTCGTCGCTCGCGTCCGCTCAACTCACCGCCGTCCGCGCCGGACGCCTCATCGATCCCGACTCCGGCACCGTGCTCACGGACCAGGTGATTCTCATCGATGGCAAGAAGGTCCAGTCTGTTGGAAAGAACCTGTCCATTCCGGGCGGCGCGAATGTCATCGACCTCTCCAACAAGACGGTGTTGCCCGGACTCATTGACTGTCACACGCACATTGCCGACGGCGAGAGTCCCGATGATCCGTTTGAAGTTCTCCGCAACACGGCGTCCGCGATTGCGCTCGCTTCGGTTCCCAACGCGCGCAATACCCTACTCGCCGGATTCACCAGTGTGCGCGACGTAGGCACCTATCGCGCTTTGAACGATGTTGCGTTGCGCGACGCGATTGCGAAGGGCTACATCATCGGCCCGCGAATGTTTGTTGCCGGAGCGTACGTAACGATCACGGGTGGTGCTGGCGCGATGACCGGTCAAGCGCCCGACATTCCACTTCCATGGGACCTGCACTACGGAGAAGCGAACAGTCCATGGGAGGTTCGCCAGAAAGTTCGTCTGCTCGCGCATGACGGGGTCGACGTGATCAAGATGCTTTCCACTGGCGCCGTCCTCACGCACGGGAGTAACCCGTCGTCGGTTGAATTCACTCCCGAGGAACTGCAGGCGGGCGTTGAAGAAGCCAAAAATTTCGGCCTGCGGGTTGCCGTTCATGCTCATGCCGCGCAGGGGATCAAGAATGCGATTATTGCCGGCGCCGCCTCCATCGAGCACGCTGAGTATCTCGATGACGAAATCATCGCGCTGGCTAAACAACACGGCACTTATCTCGACATGGATATTTACGACGAAGAGTGCATCCAGGCCGCTGGAAAGCTGGGTCACACACCTGAGGATTTTCTCCAGCACGATGCCGACCTGGGAAGATTACAGCGCGAAAATTTTGGCAAAGCCGTGCGCGCGGGCGTGAAAATGTCCTTCGGCACGGACGAAGGCGTCAGCTCCAGTGTTTGCCCGGACGGCATCAACGCCCGGCAGTTCGCATTCATGGTGAAGTACGGCATGACGCCCATGCAGGCGATTCAGGCGGCGACAACCAACGCCGCCGACTTGCTCGGTCATTCGAGCGAAATTGGATCGATCAAGCCGGGGAAGTATGCAGACTTGATTGCGGTGGGCGGCGATCCGATGAAGGATATTAGCGTTCTGGAGAATGTTGAGTTTGTGATGAAGGATGGGAAGGTTTACAAGCAGGTGGGCGCGCCAGCGTGTCAGAAATAATGAGGAATGGTTCACTTCGTCAACCCGAGCTTCCGCAGAAGCGCTTGAAACCGCGGGTTCGGGCGGAGTGGACTAAAAGCCGGCTCGACGGCCAGGATCGCTAACAGACCGAGTTCTGCCTCCTCGGCTTTTTCCAGCCAATCGATCGCCATTTCTTCTTCGCCCAGAGCGGCGTAGATAATCCCGAGATAGAAACCGAGCAGAGGCTCGTTCCCGGTTCGCTGCTCGAGTTGTCTGGCAATCTCGTGCGCTTGCTCGCGTTCCCCGGACAGCGCATAGATCACTCCCATCATTCCCTGTCCAACGAGCTTGCTTTTTGAGATTGCGGAAAGCTTGTGCCCGGCTTCGATCGCAATCTTCTGGCGCTCAGGTGTATTGGCGCAGTACACCAAGATGCGAAGTGTGTAGTAGTCGTTGGGATGAACTTCCAGCGTCGAACGAATCTGTTGCCAGGCGTGTTCGTCCCGCCCCATGCAGTGCAGGATCCATGCGTAATGAGCCTGAAACAGTGGCGCCAGGGGATCCAACTCCGTTGCCTTGTAGATTGCGGCGAGCGCCTCATCGGATCGGCGCGACACATTTAGAACAACGGACAACCCATGAAATGCAATGGCCAGATCGGGCCGGAGTCGCACCGCCTCCTGCGCCTCCTGGATCGCCAGGTCGAGATTGCGATCGGCTTGCATCGCGTGCAGCGAAAGTGCGATATGCGCTTCCGCAACGGTTGGATCCAACTGCATTGCCTGGAGCGCAGCCGCTTTCGCTTTGGGCCAGCACTCCTTGCCACGAATGAATCCGAAAAAGCCCATCAGCGCCAGGGAATAGGCCAGCCCCGCATAACTCGGCGCATGGCTGGGATCGATTGCAATGGCCTGCTGGAAAAATTCCAGGCTGTTGCGAAAACCCTCTTCGGTCCAGGTTCTCGCTTGATGATTACCCTTGAGGTAAAGTCGGTAGGCTTCAGGATTTGCGGGTGTGCGCTCCGACGAGGATGGCTTAGTCGCGCGCCCGGCAGCGGGCGTGGAGGAAGTGCTCCCCAGGCGCTCGTGCAAGCGGTCGGCAATTTCGCGCGAGATTTCCTCCTGCACGTCGAATAAATCCGATATCTTGCGTGAATAGGAATCGCCCCATACTTGGTTCTGGCGGACGACGTCCACCAGTTCGGCTTTTACGATCAGCGTGTCTTTGTGTTGTAGAACTCGTCCACTGACGATCGCGCGGACGGAGAGTTCACTCGCCGCTGTGAATGCATCCACGCCTTTGCCTTTGTAACGAAACACCACACCACGAGGGACCACGCGCAATTTCGGTAGGCGAGACAGGCCGTTGATGATGGTCTCGGTGATGCCATCGGCGAGATCTTCGTTGGAAGGATCGCCGCTGGCATTTTCGAAGGGCAGCACAGCGAGCGAATCAATCGTTTTGCTGGCCTTCGGCTTGCGCGATTTGGCAGCGTCGCGCGAAGCCGTCGGCGCAGGCGCTGGCTTGCGCTCTGGCGCGCTCGCGTCACGCTTTAGCCGCTTCAAGTCCGCGCGGAGTTCGGCCGCGCTCTGGTAGCGGAGGTCTCGATCTTTTTCCAGAAGCTTTCCGATGATTTCATCCAGCTTCGCAGGCAATGCGCGGCTCGTGCGCAGCACGGGCGCGGGCTCGCGGTTGAGAATCGCATCGAAGATTACCGCCGTCGTGTCTCCGCTGAAGGCCTGCTGCTGCGTGGCCATCTCGTAGAACACTGTACCCAGGCTGAACAGGTCGCTGCGTCGGTCGAGGTCCTTGCCGCGCGCCTGCTCGGGAGACATGTAGGCGACCGTGCCGATGGCCATTCCCGGGCTCGTCAGATTTTCCGCGCCTACGGTGCGCGTAGCTTCATCGACGCGCTGCTGCAGTTCTACCTTGGCCAGGCCAAAGTCGAGAAACTTGGCGTGGCCCCGCGCGGTCACCAAAATGTTGGCGGGCTTGATGTCGCGGTGGACGATGCCGGCCGCGTGCGCGGCATCGAGTGCGTCGGCCATCTGAATCGCCAAGTCGAAAAACTCATCGGCCTCGAACGGTTCTTCTTCGATGCGATGCCGCAGCGTAACGCCATCAAGGAACTCCATCGCGATGAACGCTCTTCCACCTTCTTCCCCGATGTCGTGAATCGTACAGATGTTGGGATGGTTAAGGGCGGAAGCCGCCTGCGCCTCGCGCTGAAAACGGCTGAGCGCGTGCGGGTCATGGGCGACCTCATCGGGCAGGAATTTCAGGGCGACGAAGCGATGGAGCCGGGTGTCCTCGGCCTTATAGACCACACCCATTCCGCCCCCACCCAGCTTTTCCAGAATGCGGTAGTGAGAGATAGCCTGTCCGATCATAGAGTCGCGCCATAGTAGGCGGAGGGGAAGTCTAAGTCAACGATTGGCGGCATTCTTGCTGGCTCGCCTGATTCCCGCTGCCAGCCCCTTCGCTACGATTCTTGGGTAACCCGCTTCATCCATCGATCTTATGACGGCTGCGGCGATGCCGCCGGGTGTAGCCGCTTCCTGTAACAGTTGTTCTAACGAAAGATTGCCTTCCCGCCAGGCTGCAATGCCATCCGCCAGCGCGTGAGCGGCGGCCAGTCGCGCGGTCTTGCGATCGAGTCCAATCTCTTCCGCTGCTCTCACCAGGTGCGCGAGCGCGTGAAAGCCGTGGCTACTGGAATAGGTCACAGTGAACGCATCAAACCGTTTCTCCGGAATTTCCACCACCGCTCCGACCATCGCGAACAATTCGCGGACTGCGCCACGCTCCGCTGAGAGCAGCCCGCGGCCAAAGGTCAGAGCAGTTAATCCCTGGCCGCTTCGCGATACCGGACTTGGCATCGCGCGCACCCACCGAACCGGCAAACCCAACCCATCTTGCAGAACGGTTAGAGGAATGCCCGCAGCCAGGCTCACGGCGATCAAGCGCTGGGGGATTCGGAACGAAGCAATCTCCTTCAGCAACTCGCGCACCGAATCAGGTCGCACTGCAATGATCAACAACTGCGCCGATTCCACAGATTGCCGCAGACTTGCTTGGACGAGCACGTCGTACTCGCGTTCGAGCTTTTGCAGCTTTTGGGGATGACGGTCATGAACGACGATCGGTTGTTTGTAGCCGGCGAGTCGCAATCCAGCAACCAGTGCGCTGGTGATGCGTCCCCCGCCGAGAAAGACCGTTGCCTTCACGCGAGTCCCGAGCAGGCCTGGTCGGCAGCTTCCAGCAGTGTTTCCACATCGGTTTCCGTATGCGCGGTGGAGATGATCCAGTGCAGTCCATTCGACGGTGTCATATAGACTCCGCGTTCAAGGAGCGCGTGCACAAAACGCGAATAGAGCTTTGTATTGGCATACTTGCAGTAGTCACGATAGTCGTGAATCGCGTCGCGCCCGGTGAAATAAATTTGGAACATTGGCCCGAATCCTTGCACCACCGCGCTCACCCCGCGCCGCCGAAATACCTTTCGAAGGCCTGCAATTGCGGCATCGCCGATCGCGTGCAGTTGTCGATAAGTATTTTCGGCATTCAGGAGAGCCAGGTTTGCCGCGATTACTTTCATGGTGAGCCGATGTCCATTGAACGTTCCGTAGTGCAGGACCATGTGTTCGCTCCAGCGCATCCGATCGAGAATGGACCGCGGTCCCGCGACGGCTCCCACCGGAAACCCCGCTCCCAGAGCCTTACCGAACGTGCTGAGGTCAGGCATCACGTCGTAGTATTCCTGACAGCCGCCCGGTGCGTACCTAAAGCCGGTCACCACTTCATCAAGAATCAGAAGCGCGCCGCAGTCCCGGGTGAGTTCGCGGAGACGTTGCAGATATCCATCGCGCGGAAGGATGCAGCCCATGTTGGCCATGATTGGTTCGGTAATCACCGCCGCGAGTTCGTGCCCGTGCCGCCTCAAGACATCTTCCAACGCGGCCACATCGTTCCAGGGTGCGAGCACGACGTCGTCGAAGGTCGACGGTGGAATGCCTTCGGAATCTGGAATGCGGGAGGGTGATTCGACCGTGCCCAACTGCTCGGGAGGATGACTATGCGCATTCAAAAGGAAAGGATCGTACCAGCCGTGATAGTGTCCCTCGAACTTTAAAAACTTATTCCTGCCAGTGTGCGCCCGTGCCAGTCGCAACGCAAGCATCGTTGCCTCGCTGCCCGTATTCGTGAATCGCACACAGTCAGCGGATGGTACCATCCGGCAGAAAGCCTCCGCAGCTTCCACTTCCGCCGAAGTCGCGGCTGCGAAGTGCGAGCCTTCCGCCATTGCACTCGACACAATTTTGACCAGCGTTGGATGGGCATGCCCTTGGATGAGCGCGCCAAACGACATCATGAAGTCGATGTATTCGTTGCCGTCCGCATCCCATACCCGGGAGCCCTGCCCACGTTCCAACACGATCGGACCAGCCTCATACACAGCCGCACCGCGCGAAGGTGAGTTCACGCCTTCGACGAGCGAGTGCTGTGCGCGCGCAAACCACTGCTGCGAGCGAGAAAGGTTTCGCGGCTTATCTGATTGCGCCATATTCAGCTCAAGTGATATCGATTTCGGCTCGACTGGGGTTTTAGTCCGCCAAGCCACCGCCATCCACCACCAGGGTGGCTCCGGTCATGAAAGAAGAATCGTCAGAGGCCAGAAACAATGCAGCCTTCGCGATTTCCTCACTCGTGCCGATGCGGCCCATGGGACGATTGGCACATCCTGCAAGATAGTCTTCCCACTTCAACCCACGCATGCGCGCATCTTCGGGGAGCATCGGAGTGTCGACGTCTCCCGGACAGATACAGTTCACGCGAATGCCTTGCTTCCCGTGGTCGATAGCCATCGCCTTGGTCAAGAGCACAACCCCACCCTTCGACGCGCAGTATGCCACGGCCGAATCCCCGCCCGCGATACCCCATCCAGAACTATTGTTGATGATTACCCCGCGCCGTTGCTTGATCATCGGCGGCAGGGCCGCTTTCGACATCAGGAACGTTCCCTTCAAATTTATATTCATCTGCAGGTCCCACTCTTCTTCGGTGCACTCCAGAATGGTGTGCGGATAGAAGACGCCTGCGTTGTTGAACAAAATATCGAGAGTGTCATAGGCACGCAGAGTTTCATCCACCGCGTGATTACATTCCCGGGCATGACGAACATCGGTACGAATGAAGACTGCCTCGCCGCCGTTTCGCTTGATAGTATCGGCCACCGCTGGACCACGTTCCTCGCTACGCCCCGTGATCGCGACCTTCGCGCCTTCTCGTGCGAAAAGAATCGCCGTGGCTTCACCAATGCCGGACGTGCCTCCGGTAATCAGAGCAACTCTATTGTTCAATCGCATTACGTTGTCCTGTTCGCAAAGCTTTGCGGCGCGGACATCAACAGAACTACTGATGATCCCGCGGAATTGTTTCTTCCCACGTCTTCTGCTTCACAGTCTGTCCGTCCCTGAGCAGTTCCCGTGTGTACTTGTAGTAAAAGTTCCTGGCGTCGCTCGAAACGCTCAACCGCCCGCGCCATAGGAGTACGCGGTCTTGCAAGGTTAAGGTTGTATCAGCCTCGCCCAGAATCGAGCTGATCTCCGGATGATTGTCATCCGCCCAGTAGGTCAGCTTTTCCAGGTCAATTTCCTTGCCCCACGGATATTCCTCCGACGACTTCCCGCTCCAGAGCACTTTCGTCTTGCCGTTCACCTGATCGCGTTCTGTCGACCATTCTCCCGGAAACGGAAAGCCGATCGAGACAATGTCCTTGCGTTCTTCGGACGGCTCCGGCGCAGCGTACCTGGGCACCGCGTATTGTGACGGCGGTACCAGCGGCAACAAGACGCGCGATCCCTGCTCGGCTCCCAGTTGCAGCGTGGTCGTCAGGTTGTAAGGGGTCGGCCAGATCATCGGCCAAAGGGCATTCGAAACCGCTAGCCGAATCCGATGTCCTTTGGGAAAAATCCATGAAGTAAGGTGCATCTCGATATCGAGTGGATACACTTTCCCCGGCTCGAGATCTTTCGGGTCCGACATCGAGTCTCGTTGCGCGCCGTTCAGCCCCGCTCCCGTTACGAGCGTGACCGATCCATCCGGCGCCACATCCGACAGCCGGACAAACCAATCCGCGAGCGGAGCCGAGGCACTCGCCTGGAGCAATGCATGCGGACGCCCCAGCAGCGCCAGATCCTCTTTCAGCGGCACGGTGTCGTAGGTCAGGCTGAATGCGTCCACTGGACGCTGATCCGTAAGCAATTCGCCCCACCAGAATCCCGCCTCCACTCCGATCGACGGAATGTAGCGGAGCTGATGGGTGGCGGGCGCCTTCGCTATTTCCGTCGAGAGCAGATGCGCGTCCTGCAAATAAAGAGTTGTGTTCGCCGCGTCGCGCGGAGGCCATGACGGCTCCGCCCGCCAGAATCCGGGCACATTCTTGAGCTTTGCATCCGGAGGATGCCACTGGCGCATGTAGATCGAGATAGGAAGCTCGTCCATGATTCCGCTATTGCGGTTCTTGAGCCAATAGTCCCACCAGCGCACCGCCTGGTCGCGCCATTCAATCTCTGGACCGGGTTGTGCGTCATTGGGAAACGTATGGTTCCACGGCCCGACCAGCGCCTTGACTGGCGCCTTTACCTGTTCCAGCATCCTCGGAATCGAGTCGCGGTATCCGTCCAGCAGTCCGCCAATCACAAAGCAGGGAATCTTGATGTCCTTGAGCGGACGCACCGGACTCCGCCAGAACTCGCCGTCACGCTGATGCTTCAGATAAAGCAATGACCAGGGCGCAGCATCGAAGCGCGGACCGAGCACCTTTTCATCCAGCGTGTAATCGGGAGCGCCGGTCATGCCGGGCGCCATATCCATGTTCAGTTCGAACTCGTCGATATGCATCAGCCCGTCGATGAAATGGATGTCGTCGTGAAACAACTCTTCCGTCGCATCGACTGCGATGATCGCCTTCAGCGCTGGCGGATGCCGCATCGCCATTTGGAGCGCGTTGAATCCTCCCCACGAGATCCCGAACATCCCGACATTGCCGTTCGACCACGGCTGGCTCGCCAGCCATGCGATGACCTGTTCGCCGTCGAGTTGTTCGCGCTCAGAGTATTCACGATCCGTTGGCGTGCCTTCGCTTGCGCCGAATCCGCGGATGTCGACGCGGACAGAAACGTATCCGTGCCGCGCGAAGTAGGAATGAATCGGATAGTCGCGCGAGGCAGTTGAATCGTCCTTGCGGTAGGGTAGATATTCCAGCAGGGCGGGGAACTTTTCTTTCGGCTTGGCGCCGTCTGGCATGTACAAGGTAATCGCCAGGCGCACGCCATCCGCCATCGGGATCCACTCCTGCTCCATTCGGACGCCGTAGCGTCCGGAGGGCGCGGGCGCCGCGAAACAGGAAACCGCAAACCAGCCGAAAACGATGAGGGCCGGAACGACGAGTGCGAAAGAAGAAGTCCGCTTGACCATGGAGGCGCAAATGATAACAGCACAGTTTCCCGCTGCCCAGCCTGGGACAGACGAGCATTTCACAGATCGGATGTTGGTCCCGCCAGGTATTACAATTCTCCTATGATTTCTCGGTCCGATGACTACGTAGAGTACTGTCGAGAAACCGCCCGGCAAACACGCGACCTTCACGATTTGGCTTTGCGCGGCCGTGACAAGAAGCACATCACAAGACTCATCCATGAACGCATTGTCGATGCGGTCGAACTCGGCCCAGGCGACGACCTGATCGACATTGGCTGCGGCGATGGAATACTTCTTCGTCTGGCCGAGGCACGAGGCGTACGGTCTGCGTTGGGGCTGCTCGCCACCGAGGAGGAGGTGGCGCTGGTTCGCAAAACGGGGTTGAACGTCCGACAGGGCTTTACGGATCGGTTGCCCCTGCCCGATGGCAGCGCTTCCGTGGTCGTATGCAACAACGTTCTGCTGGTTGTTCCTCGGAAAAAAATTCCAGCTAGCCTGCATGAAATTTATCGGGTTGCCAGGCCCGGAGCCCGTATTTTTATTGGAGAGATTCCATTTGTGGACCCGAAGGATCCCACGCCCCATTTCAGTAGCCGTCGCGAAGCGCTTTCATGGATGTATCGGGAGCGAGGCCTGCGGACCTGGTTTGGAATGTTGCGGCGCATGGCGTGGTGGCAAGTGACGGGCAAACCGGCGGTTATTCTTCCAGGTACTTCGATTTCGTTTTTTTCTGGGCCAGAAGAATTCAGCGCGCTCAGCAGCGAAGCCGGCCTGGAATTAGTACGCTACTGGCAGCATAGTTACCCAGACAATCGCAACAACTACCTGTTACGAAAGCCAAACTTGGATTAGAACTGGTTTCATAAATGGTTGCCAGTCAATGGGCCAGGTCCCCAGGGCTAAAGCCCGTGATCAATCTGCGGGACTTTACGCGGCCCTGAAGGGCCGCTCTTTCGCCGTTGTGCATACATCATGAGTTTTGCATGCATTCATGAGTTTTGCATGCATTCATGAGTTTTGCATGCATTCATGAGGTTGCGCATACATTCATGAGGTTGCGCATACATTCATGAGGTCTTACGCAGGCTCTGATGCCGTGCTCTTCTCACAGCCATTTATGAAACCAGTTCCAAGGTGCTCTGAGTTTTCCATTGAGTGCTAACTCTGTAAGTCACCATTGACCGCAAGTTGCTCCCGAGCTACATTCGCATGTAGACATCTGGGGTTGACGGTCTCCGCCTTTTCACGCCATGAACATCGTCAAAGCCACCAAGCAATACGAATCCTGGCTAGGCCGGCACACTCCGATCGTCGCGCAGGACATGCAACGTAAGCACGAGGAAATGGCCAAGAAGCCCTTTCCTTTTTTGCGTGCTACTTTCTATCGCTGGGTGCAGCTCTGGGCGGACGTATGTCCTGACCTCAACCGGGCTCCGCGGGTACTCGGAGTCGGCGATCTTCATGTGGAGAACTTCGGCACCTGGCGCGACACAGACGGACGACTGGTGTGGGGCATCAACGATTTCGATGAAGCCCGCCTGTACCCATACACCATGGACCTGGTGCGACTCGCGACCAGCGCGCTCCTGGCCGCGCAAGAGGACAAGCTGGCCATGCGTCCCAAGGACGCAGTCGGCAGAATTCTCGACGGCTACTCGATCGGATTGAAAAAAGGCGGGCGCCCCTTCGTCCTGGCCGAAGATCACGGCTGGCTGCGTCAGATTGCCGAAAGCGAGCTGCGTGATCCGGTCGAGTTCTGGCAAAAGATGGATGAGCTTCCGGCCCTAAAGGGTGAGCCCCCGCAGGGTGTGCGGCAAGCCATCGAGGAATTGCTTCCGCGCCCTGGCCTGCCGTATCGTCTGAAACGGCGCTTTGCAGGGCTGGGCGGACGCGGCCATCTTCGCTTCGTCGCCATCGCGGATTATTCTGGCGGCAGGCTGGCACGCGAAGCTAAAGCCCAGGGCCCCGACTCGGTTGACTGGCTCACTCCCGAGAAGACGCCCGCGCGCAGCCAGTACTCCCTCATTTTGAAAAGAGCGGTGCGCTGCCCGGACCCCTACGTGCGCATGAATGGTGGGTGGATCGTCCGCCGTCTGTCGCCTCACTGTTCGCGCATCGAACTCGCCGCCCTCGGAGCCGGTCGCGGCGAACTGCGCTTGCTGGAAGCGATGGGGCGCGAAACCGCAAATATTCACCTGGGAAGCCAGAGGCAGCGCGATGCGATCCTCGCCGACCTGGGGCGCAGGCAAGCGAACTGGCTCGTGCAGGCGGCATCCGACATGGCGGAGATGGTCGAGAAAGACTGGCGTGCTTGGAAGGAAAATTTCTAGGCACGCGTGATGTAAGGACTCTCATCTGGAGAGACGCGGCTGGGTGCGTCTCCCACGGGGGAAAATAAAGCTATCGGTGCGCGAAATCCTGGGAATACCCTGCCAGTCGCGCCATCGACGACACTTCGAGTCCTCGGGAAGCGTTTTCCGTTTCAGCGATCAAAGTATTCAGGATGTACTCCGTGGCTTGTGGCGATCCGGTCCATCCCCTCGACGATTGATCGCGGGCGACCGCCAATTCCCCCAGCACTCTTCCCGCTGCATGACTTGCGTAGCTCGATCCTCGCGGCGACGATTCCCGTCCTATGACATGCAGTCGTTCGAGCCTTTCCGGCGCGAGTTGCAGATTCGCATGGTCAAGCCAGTGCATCAGCAACATTTTCAGGTGTACTTTGCCGCACACCCCTTGCATTCCAACTTGCCGCGCCAGCACCGGATGCCACGACCAGACCTTAACCCGGTCCACCCAATAGTTATCCGTCACCAGGAACCAACCAGCATGGCGCTTGGTCTCAATGCCACAGACCACGCAAGATAGACGGTCTACTCCTCCACGATCCATCGGGATCTCCTTTCAGCAGGAACAGTCGTTATTAGGCCAACACCCTCACCCAGCGCGTTTTCGCAACACTGTGGAGTGGCACGGTCAACATTCCCCGGTCGGGGTCGAATTGAAGAGTGAAGTGGAAGGAACATGGCATGCACAGCCAGAAATGCTCCCGCCGCGGCGACTTTTTCCGGTGGCCGTCAGCTCCGGTCTCCGAATCATGGGAAGGAGCTTCGGCAACAAACAGCTTGCCTTCCCGCAACGAACGAAAGGGTACGGTACAAGCTGGGTTGGCGCATTTGCGCAGCATGGGGTCGACATTTCCAGTCTTCTCTTCAAAGAACTCGGCCAGAGAGGTGCGCTGAGCAGTGCACGCTGCGTGCCGAAGTGCTGCTTTACGATGTGAGGCTTAGTCATATGATGGCTGGGGAGTTATAAGTCGCTCTTCCGGCATCTCAAAGTTTCGGGTGCGAGTCGACTGACGGAGGCTGGTCGTGGCCGCCGAAAGCTCGTCATCGGTTCTGAGTTGTTTCGCTTACCCGGCCTACTTCACCAGCAACGCCGACACCGCGACCAAGACTCCGCCAGTCCCGAACAGCAATCCCATGTACCAGAAAAACCTTCGGCCCGAAAGCAGCGTGATCGACGTTACCACTAGGGCAATCTCCAGAAACACTTCGCCCAGATCGAACCGGTCGGTCTTATGGTGTGCGAGGTCTGCTTCCTGTTCCAATTCCCGGGCCTTGGCGTCGAGTTCCTTTTGCTCGTCGCGATATCGATCGGCTTCGGCGCGATACTTTTCCTGGAGTTTCGCCGCGGCCTCTGCATCCTTGGTGTCGATGACCGAGGTCAGGTCAGCAAATAACTCATCGGTGTGGCGCCGGATGCTCTTGGCCTGGTAATACGACCACTGGTCTGTAACCTTATTCTGGACAACGACCTCTTCCGTGCTCGTCCGGTGTCCCAGCAGGGAAACCGTAGCGACCAGCACCGCCAGCACGGCCATCGTCAACGTGACGGGAGCCAGACTGGGATCGTGCCTGGCATGCTCTGCATGTTCCTGTAGTTCGTGCAATTCTTCCGACATGAAATGTTTCTCCAGAAGCGCATTCGCGCGAACCTCTAACCGCTAGTCTCAAGCCTCTGACCTCGATCACTCCCCCATCACCTTGATGATCACCCGCTTGTCGCGTTGTCCGTCGAACTCAGCATAGAAGATTCGCTGCCAGGTACCAAAATCCAGCTTGCCATTCGTGACCGGCACGATCACTTCATGGTGGATCAGCAAGGCCTTGAGGTGAGAGTCGCCGTTGTCTTCGCCGGTCTGATGATGCCGGTACTCCGGATCGAACGGGGCCATCCTTTCCAGCCACTGATCGATGTCCTGAATCAGCCCGCTCTCATTGTCATTCACGTAAACGCCGGCGGTGATATGCATCGCCGAAACCAGAACCATTCCGTCTTTGATTCCCGACTTCTTGAGAATTTCTTCCACCTGGGGCGTCAAATGCACGTACGCGCGCTTCGTTTTCGTGTGGAACGTCAGATATTCAGTGTGGAACTTCATGCGGACATTGTAAATTGCGGAGCGGACACTCTTGTCGGTCGGCGCAGTGGAAGCAGTACGTGCTGCAGCATGAGACACGAAGAACCAAGAACCCGAGCGAGATGGGCGAAAGTTTTCTGGCAGCAACAAAAATGGGCCCGTCAAAGGGCCCACAAGAAACGTTCGCTGCCAAACAACCTAGCACTTTCGTCACCCGGTTACTCTACCCTGTTTACTGTAGATCAGGATGGCTCGCGTCCCGCGGGTCGTGAGACCGGGGCGACACATCGCGCTATTTTGAGTGTCCTGCTGCAACGACAGGCTGGCCGTCGTGGACCATCCGCCGAGGCGCCCGGTGGTCCATTGTGCACCTTAGCGTTGGCCCAAATGGGCACTGTCCCTTAGCCCTTTTGGCATCTGAGCGATGTCCAGTTTTCCGGTTATCTTTGTTGCACATGTCCGCTACTGCCCCATCCCCCGACGGCAGCAAGGTTACTGCACTGCTCCAGCTCCTGCGTGGACGTTCCTACGAAGAGATCCGTTCGCGTATGTATGACAACGCTCTTGGCACCCCCTGGTGGTCGGCGTGCAAAACAGAACTCGACATCCGAAACAGCGAGCGCCTGGCAACGTCGCTGGTGGAAAATTCCCGCGTTTCGGCCAGAATCAGCAATTCGGCCGAGCACATGGAAAAACTGACCGAAACCTTGCTCGAAGTAACCGCCGGGGTCGCCGATGTACTCCGCGACGTGAAGGAATCCAGCCGCCGCCTGGAGTTCGCCACCTACGCGATCATTGGAGTTGCCGTCGCCCAGTTGTTCTACGTAGCCTTCCTGTCCTTCGGACATCGCTAGTCTCGGACGTAATCGGACGTGATCGGGCGACTACAACTACTCTCATCAATACCCTTGAGCGAGAAGAGAACGGCCCCAGAGGCTAAAGCCCATGTTTTTAGCGGGCTTTGGCTGCACTGCTGAAACCGTGCTCTTCCAAAACCACTATGAAACCAGTTCTGATGCTACCGAGTACCGATTCCACCCTGCCGCGGTTATCATCGTGTTCGATCTCTTCTCATGAAGACGCCGAACTCGCGGGGCCCATGTCGGTGGTACGGACTTGCGGTTGCGGCAATCCTTTTCGCGGTTCCTGCCACTGCTGAAACCGGGCACGAAGCGTGGCTCCGCTACGCGCGCGTTTCTGCTCCTCCAAAATCCGAGCGCTACGATGGTGTGGTTGTGGCGGAAGAATCGGAGGTCCTGCGCAGCGCCGAAAGGGAATTGCTTCGAGGCATGCACCAAATGTGGGGCCTTGATCTTCGATCGGAAAGACCAGGATTTCTCAAGCAGCCGGGAACCGGGTTCGGGGCTGTGATCGTTCTGGGGACTCTAACTTCAATCGAATCGTATTTTCCTGTTGCAAGGGGCACAGCCCTTCAGACCGATGGTTACTGGCTTAAAGCGACCTCGGTTGACGGCCATCCCGCGCTGCTGATCGCAGGGGCGAATGACCGAGGTGTTCTTTACGGCGTATTCGCTCTGCTTCGCCGTATCGCCTTGCAACAGACGCTCGACCATCTCGACGAAAAACAAAATCCGTCAGCACCCATACGTTGGATCAACCAATGGGACAATCTCGATGGCAGCATCGAACGTGGCTATGGCGGACGATCGATCTTTTTCGCCAACGGCAACGTCGTTTCAGACCTTGGCCGAGCCCAGGATTACGCGCGACTGCTGGCCTCGGTTGGAATCAACGGAGTCGTAGTCAATAACGTAAACGCCGACACGCGGATTCTGTCGAGCGACTTCCTGCCTCAGCTTGCGCGAATTGCAGCTGCTTTCCAGTCCTCGGGAATTCGCCTCGCGATTGCCGTCGATTTCGCCAGCCCACAAAAGCTCGGCGGCCTGGATACATTCGATCCGCTCGATCCCCGGGTAGAGAACTGGTGGAAACAGAAAGCCGACGAAATCTACCGCGCCATCCCCGACTTTGCCGGCTTCCTGATGAAGGCCGACTCCGAAGGCCGGCAGGGCCCGTCCGCCTACGGGCGCACGCACGCGCAAGCCGCCAATGCCATCGCGCGCGCTCTCAAACCGCACGGAGGTGTACTGATCTATCGCGCCTTTGTCTACAACCATCATCTCGATTGGAACGACCTCAAAGCCGATCGCGCGCGAGCCGCCTACGACAATTTCGCTCCCCTCGACGGCCAGTTCGACGACAACGCCATCGTGCAGATCAAATACGGCCCGATTGATTTCCAGGTGCGCGAGCCCGTCTCCCCCCTGATCGGCGCGCTGCAAAACACCAACCAGGTCCTCGAGTTGCAGATCACGCAGGAATACACCGGCCAGCAAAAACATCTATGCTTTCTCGCCCCGATGTGGAAAGAGATTCTCAATTTCGATTTCCGCGTCAATGACGCGAACACGCCCGTGAAAGAGATCGTTTCTGGCCGCACGTTTCATCGCGCATGGGGTGGCTTCGTTGGAGTAGCGAACGTCGGCGACAGCGATACCTGGCTCGGGTTTGATCTCGCGCAGTCCAACCTTTATGCGTTCGGGCGTCTCGCGTGGGATCCCAGCCTCTCCGCGCGCGACATCGCTGACGAGTGGACCCTCCTCACGTTCGGCAATGATCCGGAAGTCCTTCACACCATCGTCGACATGCAGATGGAGTCCTGGTCGGTGTACGAGAAATATACCGGCGCGCCACTCGGCCTCCAGACCCTGACCAACATCGTTGGAACGCACTACGACCCCGGCCCGGAATCGGCCGACGGAAATGGATGGGGTCAATGGATCCGCGCCGACCACGCCGGAGTCGGCATGGATCGCAAAGTCGCCACCGGCACCGGATTGACCGCGCAGTATCCACCGTCCGTGGCGGCTACGTACGAGTCACTGCGAACCTGTCCCGACAATCTTCTGCTGTTCTTCCACCACGTCCCCTATACCTACATTCTTCACTCGGGAAAGACCGTAGTCCAAACTATCTACGATTCGCACTACGACGGCGCGGAACAGGCGCAGAGCTTCCCTCGGCGATGGAAATCACTGCAAGCCCACATCGATCGCGAACGTTTTGAGGCGGTGCTCATTAGGTTGGAAGGTCAGGCGTCACACGCCAAAGTGTGGCGGGACACGATCAACAATTTTTTCTTCAAGCTGTCCGCCATTCCGGATGACAAGGGACGCATTCCAGCCTCACCTTAACCGTGCATTTCCGCGAACGCAGCGCGGCCGTGCACTGAATTGTCTGGGGATAGAATGAGAAGCACCACTATGACAAGAAAATCCAGTGTCGCGTTAGGCTTGTTCCTGCTGGCCGGAGGCCTTCTGGCCGCTCCCGCGCAGTCTCCCCAGACAACATCCGCGGAACCGCCCACCACGATCGATGCTGCCCTCGGCTCGTGTTCGCTCGATGTGACGGTCACCACGGCGGACGGCAAGCCCGCCGCCGCAGCCAGTGTCAAAGTGCACATCGCCTACGGATTCGGCGGATTCCACAAACTCGATCTCGAAGCCGGCACCAACGTCGACGGCAAAGTAAAGTTCATGGGACTGCCATCCCGGGTGCGCCGCCCGCCACTCCAGTTCCGGGCTTTCACTAAGGACCGGGGAACCGGTGAAGCCGAGTACGACCCCGCTACCGAATGCCACGGCCATCGCGAGATTACTCTTGCGAAACCGAGTTCATAAACACAACCGTGAATTGCCCACGCGGAAAAAATCGGACCACGACATGCGGCATGCTTTATATCGTTCCGCGCCCGAGGTGCGTCTTCTCGAGCCGATTGAGTTCGCGGTTTACTTCTGCTCCGATCCCGCAACTTCATTCCATAAGAACCCTAGTTCATCCGCGGTGTCATTGATCGCCTGCGTGATCGAAACCCCCGAGCTGTGGCCGCTCATCGTTTGATAATGAAGAAGAATCGGCCGGTCGCTGGCGTTCGATGCCTGCACCAGAGCCGTCATCTTGCGCGCATGCAGAGGATCGACCCGCGTGTCGCTGTCGCCGGTGTTGAACATGATCGCGGGAAATTTCGTCCCCGCTTTCACACTGTGATAAGGAGAATATTTGAGCAGGTAAGGGAACTGCTCCGCCTTCTCGGCAGACCCGTACTCCGTTGTCCACCACTTGCCGACGAGGAAATTCTGAAACCGCAGCATGTCGAGCAGAGGATACCCGCACCAGATCGCGCCGAACATTTCCGGATGCTGCGTCATGGCCGCGCCCATCAATAGGCCGCCATTCGAACGCCCGCGCACGGCGAGATGCGGTACGGAAGTGTACTTCTCATCCATCAGATACTGCGCGGCTCCGAAAAAATCGTCGAACACATTCTGCTTGTTTTCGAACATCCCCGCCTTGTGCCACTTCTCGCCGTACTCGCCTCCGCCGCGCAGATTTGGCTGAGCGTAGAATCCACCCTGCTCCATCCACCACGCATATTCGGGATTCCAGGTCGGCTCCAGGTTCACCAGGAACCCTCCATAAGCAAACATTAAAGTAGGCGTAGTGGCGTCGCGCTTCAACCCCCTCTTCGACGAAATAAACATCGGCACGCGGGTTCCGTCTTTCGACGTGTAGAAGACTTGCTTCACTTCATACTGGTCAGAAGCAAACGGCACGTTCGGCTTGGCGAACACCTCCGTTTTGCCGGTCGCGATGTCGTAACGATAAATCGCTGGCGGACTGATGAAGGATTCGAAGCTATAGAAACCTTCCTGGCTGGTGGCCTCGGAATGGCCAAACAAGATGGAACCGGCCCCGAGCGTAGGGTACGCAATGTTTCCGGCTGGTTTTCCATCCAGCGTGAAGATGCGAGTCTGCGTCACCACATCGTGCAAGCCGGTGACGAACAGCTTGCCTCCGACAATCGCAATGTCGGAGATCACATCCTTGCCCTCGGGCACAATGGTCTTCCAGTTCGAGGGCTCTGGATGCGCGGTCTCAATCTTCACCACGCGATAATTTGGCGCCTGGTAGTCGGTCATCACATAAAAATCGTCGCCATAATTCACCGGCGCGAACCGGTTGTCGATCCCGCGAATCAAAGGACGAATCGCCGACTCCGCCTTGCGTAGGTCTTTTACATAAAAATCAACCCGCGTAGCCGGGACACCATGAACAATCCCGATCTGGAGGAATCGCTCGTTCTGACTGATCTCGACACCGATCAGTTCCATCGGCCCAAACGTCTCGTTTTCGAAACTCTTGCCGAAAAGAAGATCGTCGCTCGCCGCCGCGGACCCCAGCTTGTGATAGAAGACCAGCGACCCCGTGGGATCAAATCGCGCATAGTAAAGCCCCTGCTTGTCCGGACTGAGCGTAATTCCGGCATAGCGCGCCGAAGGCAGCGTGTCAGGCAGTTCGTGGCTCTTGGCCGCGTCCTTCGAGTCGACTGCCAGAATGTGAACCGACTCCTCATCCGCACCGCCCGACCGGACGCCATACACCAGCATCGTGCCATCTTTCGAAATGTCGTTGATGTGTACCGAAGTATTCTGATCGGCGCTGAGCTTGGTAGCGTCAATCAGACGCTCGTCCGCGCCATGCAGCCCGCGCCGCACGTAGATCGATCCCTGATTCTCATCCGCGAGCCGCTTCTTGAAAAAATAATTCCCCGCACGCTCAATCGGGATGTCGTAGCTGTCCACCCGTTCCAACTTGGTCAGCTCACTGACAATCGCCGGCCGGATCTTCACCTGCGAAAGATACTGCTCGGTGTACTTCATCTGCTCCTCGATCCAGGCGCGCGTAGCGGGCGCCTTCGCGTCCTCCAGCCACCGGTACGGATCGGTAATCGAAGTCCCATGAATGTTTTCCGTGACCGGCTGAACCGCAGTAGCTGGCGGAGGCGGGAGCACAACCCCATTGCCTCCCTTCACCGCGGAAGGCTTGTCAGCAGCGAAGGAGACAAAAGAAAAAAGCGCGAGCATGAAGAAGAAGAGCAGGCGGAGAGTTGCATTGTGAGCGAAAGGAGCAACGTTCATAAGCTCGATATTCTATAGCGCGGTTGAACCAACGCCAACACAAGAACCCCGCGCGTTTTGCATAAACAATAAATGTTATGTCTTTTGGAGGAACGACTTGAATGGGCGCGGCTTGAGCCACGCCGAAGTGTCAGAACACGATGGGCTTCAGTACCTGAGGCTTGCCGCGCCGCAAGGCCCCGCTCTTCACAGGACAGTCCTTTCACTCTCACTTTGCCTACCTAGATCGAGTTACCCAGCTCTCAGACTTCCGGGGTAAGGAAAGAGCACTGCATCTTGGGATGCGCATCAATCCAGTTCTCAATCAGACTCAAAGTCGCATCTTCCTGCTTTGAACAGCAGACGGGCCAACGATTTTCTAAGCCGGCTTCAACGCCACAAGGAGAGTACCCATGCCGACGATTACGACGAAAGACGGAACGGAGATCTACTACAAAGACTGGGGCACGGGACAGCCGATCGTATTTAGCCACGGCTGGCCACTGTCTGCTGATGATTGGGACACTCAGATGATGTTCTTTCTCAACCACGGCTATCGCGTCATCGCGCACGACCGGCGCGGGCATGGACGTTCCTCTCAGCCCGGCCACGGCCATGACATGGACCATTACGCCGACGACCTGGCGGCGCTGACCGAACACCTCGACCTCAGGGAAGCGGTGCATGTCGGACACTCGACCGGCGGCGGCGAAGTGGTGCGCTACCTGGCCCGCCACGGCGAGAGCCGAGTGGCGAGGGCGGCGATTATCAGCGCGGTGCCACCGCTGATGGTCAAGACGCCGGCTAATCCGGGCGGGCTGCCGAAAGAGGTATTTGACGGACTTCAGTCCCAAACCTCCTTCAACCGGGCGCAATTCTATTACGATCTTGCGGCTGGGCCATTCTATGGTTACAACCGGCCCGGCGCGAAGCCTTCTCAGGGAGTGATCTGGAACTGGTGGCGTCAGGGAATGATGGGAGGCGCCAAGGCACACGCTGACGGAGTCGTCGCCTTCTCTCAGACGGATTTCACCGAAGACCTGAAGAAGATCACTGTGCCGGTCCTGGTGATGCATGGCGACGACGACCAGATCGTGCCTTATGCCGATGCTGGACCCCTGTCGGCGAAGTTGCTGAGGAATAGCACATTTAAAACCTACAAGGGCTTCCCGCACGGCATGCCCACGACTGAGGCCGACACGATTAACGCCGACCTGCTGACGTTCCTCAGGAAAAGTAAGCAAGAGGCCGCATAAAGCCGCGTGCTCTGAAGAAGCTCATGGAAATGTCCGAGGCGCTGGAAAGGCCCCACTTCCCGCAGAGAACACGGGGAATGGGGCCTTGATTGTTTCTGACGATTTAGCTGTGGCACACCCCACCCTCCTTACGGCTTGAACGAAATCATTCCAAAGGTTCCCGCGAGGTTGTTGTTGGGGCCGGCGGTGAAGAAGAGCTGATTTGTCCCGCCGTCGTTGTTGTTGGCAGCGCCGCCGCCAAATTTAATTCCCCAGAGTTGGTCGATCATGATCGGCTTGCCGTTGCTGTCCTTGACTGTGCCCACGAATTGGCCAGTCAGAGGATTGAAGGCGTTGATGGTTCCGGTGTTGGTGTTGTTCGAAATCAGCAGAGTGTTGCTGAGTGGTCCAAAGTTTTTGGGAGCGACCGTGATGCCCCAGGGCTGATCGAGCTTGCCGCCCTGGATGAGCTGCTTCAGGAGGTTTCCGTCCTCGTCGAACGTATCGATGAAGCCGCCTTTTCCACCGGTCGCGCTGGCGAAAGCGACGTAGACGACGCCGTTGATGTCCTGGATGCCGAAGGGCGTGAAGCCGGCGGGCAACGTGGTGTCGGTAAATGACTTAACGAACGTGAATGTGCCGTCGTACACGTCAACTTTGTTGTTTACTGCGTCGGCGGCAAAAAGGCGGTTTCCCGTGACCTTGTTGCTGATCGCGAGGCCCGTGTAGACGGCTCCGGCGGCCGAGTTGTTTACCTGGATGTGTGCTGAGTTGAGGTCGTTTTGAGGAGCCCATCCGCTGATGGTTCCGTCCAAAGTGGCAAACAGGAAGAAGGTGGACCAGGCATTGATCTGGAAGTCAGAGCTTCCGTTGAAGACGATACCGGTGGGAGAACCGGGGCCGTTTCCAGCCGCCGGAACCACTACTCTGAGGCTCTTGGCTTTGCCGGCTCCGTTGTAGAGCGTGGACCAACCCGAACCGTTGTCTGCTATCCAGAAGGGACTGCCCGGGCCGTAGGCCAGACCCCATGCGTTTACGATGAGTGGATCTGTGTGTCTTGCCGCGCCTACCTGATTCGAAACCAAGTTTTTGAGTTGATACTGCGCGAAGGCCGGTACGGATCCCAGTACCAGCGAGATTCCGAGAAAAACCGTGAGAGCGAGAGTCCGACGTTGCATGCAAATCCTCCATTTGGATGGCGTCTCCCTCAGGAAGAGGCGAGTCACGGCCTGAATACACGACCGAAGCGACAGATTCCCAGGAGTTGCCAATTGAAGAAATGTTAGATCTGAAGAAGATTTGGAATGTCACTGGTGTGTCATCAGATTGCACAATTCTTCCCGTGCGATGGGCGTCACGTCGCTATCTTTCTACTAGCCTGCCTAGGTCGAGGAACGTAGACTAGGGGTCATCGTGATCGAGCAGAGAATTAATGAATTCTTTGGAGATGCCGAGTCGACCGGCTTCGGAACGGGCTGGTGGAGCGGGATATTGTCCGCCTTTTTTGGGTTTCTTTCGTTTGGATCAGTCTTGTGCCTGCACTTTCCTCAGCTACTGAGCTCTCCGGAACTGCGTCCGCATTATCCGATGCAAATCATACGCGTTGCAATCCAATGCCTCATCGTGGGGGCAATTGTATTCGGAATCATTTCGTCGATTAAGCGCAAGAAAAAAACTTTGGCATTGACTGGAATGTTGCTAGCCATCGCGGCAACGGCTTGGGGCGGATCAAGCGTACAGATTAACAATGCTTTTCACGACGGCCCCGCCATCGGCCTGGACTGGTTCTTGCTTGATATGCTTTTGATGGCACTCATCTACGTCCCGCTCGAAAGAGTCTGGCCGCAGTATCCAAAGCAAGGAACATTTCGGAAGGAGTGGACTCTGGATGTGGTCTATTTCATGTCTACTCATCTCCCCATACAGATTTTGTCTTTTCTGGTTCTATTGCCCGCTACCCAGGCCGTTAAATACTTAGGCGTTCCAGTTCTCCAACAATTGATTGCTCGAGTGCCCTGGCTTTTTCAATTTTTCTTCGCCGTTGTGGTTGCGGACATTGCGGAATATTTCATTCATCTGGCTCTGCATAAAGTGCCTTTTCTCTGGCGTTTCCACTCCGTTCACCATTCTTCAAAGGCGCTCGATTGGATCGCCGGCTCACGCTCCCACTTTGTGGACGACACGCTTGTGCGAGGATTTATCCTTGTTCCACTCATGCTGGCATTCTCGCAATCGATCATTCTGGCGTATTTGATTTTTGTAACCCTGCACGCCACCTGGACTCACTGCAATTTCGGTCCCAACGCAAAATGGCTCGAAAAATTCCTGGTCATGCCCAGATACCATCATTGGCACCATACCTCTCAAAAAGAGGGCATCGACAAGAACTTTGCGATTCATTTTCCGTGGATCGATAAACTGTTTGGAACGTACTACTATCCTGATGAGTGGCCGGAACGTTACGGGCTGGACGGCGAAGAAATTGCGCCCGGCTTTTTGGGGCAAACGATCGAACCATTTACGAGAAGAAAAAGAGCGCCTTAAAACTCCAGCGCCCCGAGTGGAACGTCCTTGGGTAAGTCTTCACCCGTTCTCGTTGCCTTCACCAGGCCAAAATATTTCATGACCTTGACAGTAATAAATCCAAAATCGTATTCAGCTTTGTCGTGACTGAGCCGCAACAGACCCGGGTAGTGGTGGTGATTATTTTGCAGACAAGCGCTGAAGGTTGCCGTTACCGGCAGCCACTCGCCAATGTTCATGGCGTTGTCGTCGTCATCGTAATACCGCCGGTACCCGAAGCTTCGAGTGTGGGTCCAATAGTTTTGAATCATATTGACCCACGATGCAAACACTCTCATTCCAACCCACAGCACCAGCACAAACTTCAGATCGCCTGCCAACTTCCAGAAAAGATAAAAACTAAAGGCTTGGGCCAGAACAGCAAAAAGCGGATGCGCAACGAACCGAAAAGTCCGAGACCTTAAAATCTCGTCGCCAGCCAGATTGTCATTGCATCGATACGGCATCAGACAGAGATATAGAGTTCGCCAAAAACCATCGCCCGAAAGCTTATTGGGATCCCCATCGTGATCAGCATTTTTGTGATGCAATCGGTGGCGGTTCACCCAGGTGATCGGATTTACATAAAGCCCGAAGATGTTGTTTACGACCGTGACAGCTTTCATGAACCACTCTTTATAGTCGAGTGAACGATGGGCGATTCCCAAGTGAAGAATATCGGCCAAATACAACCCGCCAAAAAACCAGCAAAAGATAAAATAGGCTCCGCCGATCAGGAGTCCAATCCAGGGTCCCAAATGACCCGGGGCGAAATACATACTCGCCAGCATGTAGAGAACAATAATCAGATAGCCCATGAGATTGTAGGTTTTCATGATGACTCCGTCGGTGTATTTAAGCAGAAATCGGAGCTACTGTTATAGCTTAGCGCGGTCTTGTGACTTAGCAAAAGAACCTTTGTCAGTTTGCAAAGGGAGAGTAGTTATAAGGCAGGCAACAGACTCAGCACGTTCCTACTCGCGCTTCAGCTCTTTTTCCGTCTCGCCGGTCATGGTTACGAACCGGATGACGCCGTCGCTATCCTCGAAGACCAGCCCCGTCATGCCATGATTCACCACGGCAGATACCAGATGTCCATAGGATTTCGGAATGCCGCCCTTTGTTTTCGTGCCTTCGTAGCGAGCCAACTCGCCTTCTTTCATCCCGGTGACACTCACGAACCGAATCGTGCCATCGCCACCTTCAAAGATCAGACCGGTGCCGATGGAGTCGGGAATCGCTGCGACCAGCTTGCCGTACGATTTCGGGACCACGCCCGACTCAGGGCGGGCAGCAAGGGCGATCGACGGTTGCCGGGTTCCCACTCCGTATGCGGCGAGCAGTAGCAGTGCAGTCCCTAGGATGACGAAAAGATATTTGCGCATGTGTCGTGACCTCTCTTGAATTTCGACCGGCACTACTTATGGCTCAGCGATTATGGCTCAACCAGAATCTTGTGCATCATGCCGAGATCTTCGTGCAGCAGGATATGGCAGTGAAACAGCGAGGTGCCGGCCGTGGTCGGATCGCGGAAGTCCACTCGAATCTTCACGCTGTGGTACGGCCCAGAACCCTCCCAGAAAGGTACTTCAATGGTGTCGCGCATGTCCGGGTTGTTGACCGGTTTGCCGTCGACTTCCAGCATCTGAAAATGAATCTGGTGCAGGTGGAAGGCATGAGTTTCCAGAGCGCGATTTTCAATCGTCCAGTCTTCGACCGCGCCAACTTTGGTTGTGATGGCCGGTTTCTCGTTGGCTTCGAATACGCGCTGCTTTTGTCCGTCGACGGTGAGCAGGAATTGGATGGGGCCATTGGTGCCGGCGAATGACTCGGAGAAGAAAAGCTTCCGCTCCGCGGTTGGTTTTTGACGAGCCAGGTCGGTGTATTTCAATCCCGCAGTCGATGCGTCAGCCGGGGCTTTCGGCATGCGTGAGCCCTTGGCGGCGTTGATGACCTGAATCGCGGCGAGTGATTGCTGAAGGTCAGGGTTGCCGGTCGGGCCGGTGGAATAACCCTGTACGAACAGGAAGCCACCCTGATCAACCGGCGGCGCCTGCACGATAAATTCGGCTCGCCCCGCGGGCGGGATCAGAATCGTGTCCTGCGTTCGGAGTTGCGCCAATGGATAGCCATCGAGCGCGACCAACTGGAGTGGCTGGGGCTGGCCATTCGAGATGACCTGAATCGGCATGAAGTCCTGGTTGGTGGCGTTGGCGACGCGCCAAAACTGCTTTTCTCCGGCCTTCATCTGGATCACTGGCTTAGCGCCGCCGATGCCAGGGACAACCTGATAGTTGATCGTCAACTGGTACGGCCCTGGAATCCATGGAACAACAAACTGCTGGCGGATGATGAAAATGCGCTCGGTGAGTCCGGCGACTTCGGGATGAATCTTTTCCATGCCCTCGACCACAAGGGCTCCGGCTGCGCCGCCGTTCAGATGAAACTCGACGAATCCATGTACGTGCGGATGGTACCAATACAAACCCGGCGGCTGGGTCGCGGGAATGGGAATCTTGTATTTGAAGCCGGGCGTGCCCGGCTGAATGAGGGTGTTGATCACGTCATCCTGATGGCAGGTCGGGGCAATGTTCATGCCGTGATAATGGACATTCATGGAGTCGATAGTCATTTCACCGCTGTCACCACAATGCGGGCCGCCCGTGCCCTCGGGCATCGCCATCTTCGTCTTCATCGAGCCGTCATCCTTGATGCGATTGACGATATCGAGAATTAATTCATCGCCGGGATTCACGCGCAGCGTGGGCGCTTCGTAGACCTGGCCGCCGGCTGTGTAGTTGTAGCAATAGTGGGTGTACCCGTCGGCGTCGATCGAGTGCTGCATTACCATTTGTGCCGACAGTGTTCCGTTCTGCGAGGTGAGGGCGAGAGGATCCTCGACGGTGGAGCCCGTATTGGGACGATCAGGACACTGCGCGATCGCGTTGACGGACGTCCAACCACACAGCAAGAGCACTGCGAGCCATCGTAAACCTGAGCGCATATCCAATTCCTTGGCCTCTCGTTTTTGCTTCCCTTACTTCGGGTTTGTCGCGTATCGCGATGTCCAGCGGTTGAAACCGTGGCTCATTTTGAATCACTTGCATCACCCGCTGAAGCGGTGAACTGATACGAACCTTGAGTGCTTCAGTAAACCGTCTGGCCCGTTCTAGAAAGCCCGCGTCGGGTAAGCGCCGATCGACAACAGCCCCGCGGCATTCTTGGTATTGAAGGGCGACTGCACGGCTTCATGCATTTCGCATGTCCTGCCCTTGACCTTGAGTTTGATCCGCGCGATGCCGGACGGAAACTCCGCTACATAGACTCCGTCGCCGTCGCCCGTATTGCTGGCGAGTGCGACGCCGGCAAGATATGACCAGTTCGTCGAATGTCCGCGGATTGGATCCGATGTGCAGCCAGCCGAGAGTTTCCCCCTTGCCTTGTCAAAAAACAGGACGGTCACGGAGTCGCCTTGCGTATTGACGACGTACAGAAGACTCTCGTCCGGACTCAGCAAGACGTTGCTGGAGCTGATACTCACCGTGGAAGTGTAGACCGTGGTCTTGGTCAGCTTACCGGACGACAGGTCGGACACTTCGACCACCATGGAAGTGGACGTGTCCCCGAAAATCGCGAAGTGTCCATCGCTGGTGATGTCGACGGAGTTGGGAAACGTTGCGCCGCGCGCGCGCAGGGTCCCACTTGAGAATTGCCGGTCGCCATGCGAGGAAGGAGTGCCATTGGAAATGTCGAATGACTCGATCGAGCCGTCGGTGTAGGTGGCGACCAGCATGTTACCGCGAATGGCCATACCGTTGATGAATCCGCCGTCCAGTCCGCCGACGGCAGTGTCGTTGATGAACATCAGGCCACAGCCTGCCTGTACGTGAAAAGTTCCGATGGTGCTGGATTCGGCGAACCCAGCATACAAATACTGGTCGTTCACGGCGAGGCCAATACCGTTGCCGCTGCCGTCGTCGGTATCGGAGCCCGAGGCGCTGCCGCCCACCGCGAGCGTGTCGATATTAATACCTACGACACTGTGGGTTCCCGCTTCCGAGGCAAAGACGCAATTCTGGGTCGAGTTGCTGAGCACCCGGATTCGGTTGGATCCAAAGAAGCCGCCTCCAATTCCTGTTCCAGGGGTTGCCACCTGCTGTTTAAAAGTCAGGCCGCCGTTGGGACCTACGGGAAGAAAGCTGACGCCGGTAAATGGAAACGACTCGTCGTCGTTGGTAATGATGTAGGGACCAACGCCTAAGGCCGTCCCGCTCACAGCAAGAAGGCTTCCCGCCAGCAACGCGACACGCACAAGGGAGACAGGGGATTTCTGCATAGACTTCCTTCAGGGGGGACCAACGTGGAAGCAGTAGACCACAAGCTGGGCGTGGGTTCAAGCGCCTAGGCTCGATTTTATTTCAGGTAAGGGCCACTACTGCAAGTAGTTGCGTGGAAGTGGAAGCGGAGTTCCAGATAGCCCGAGTTTTCCGGTCCGGCACGACAAAACAAGCTATCGCATCGATTCTTCGACTTCCGAGATCCAGTCCGGACGCTTCAGTACTTCGCGGGGCTTTGGGCCATCGGCGGCGCCGACGATGCCGTCGCGTTCCATCAGGTCGATGAGGTGAGCAGCGCGGCCGTAGCCGATGCGCAGTCGCCGTTGCAGCAGTGACGTGGAGGCCTTGCCGAACTCGATGACCAGACGTACGGCGTCGTTGAAGAGAGGATCGTTTTCGTTCTCGCCGATTTCTCCGCCTTCGTCGCTGCCGGCCTCGCGTTCTTCTTTTGGCACTTCCAGAAATTCCTTCTGATACTGGGCGACGCCTTGCGCTTTCCAGAATTCCACCACCGCTGCAATTTCCTTTTCGGTGACGAACGGCGCGTGCAGACGATGCACTCGCGCCGATCCCGAGGGCAGGTACAACATGTCGCCGCGTCCGAGCAGGGATTCGGCACCGTTGGCGTCGAGAATCGTCCGCGAGTCGACTTTGGTTGCAACCCGGAAGGAAACGCGCGCGGGGAAGTTAGCTTTGATTAATCCCGTGATCACGTCGACCGACGGACGCTGCGTTGCCAGCACCAGGTGAATGCCGACTGCGCGTGCCATCTGCGCGAGCCTTGTGATCGATTCTTCCACGTTGTTGCCGTCGAGCATCATGAGGTCGGCGAGTTCGTCGATGATGATGACAATGTAGGGAATCGGTCCCTCGTCCGGCGACTGCTCGGCGAAGAGGCTCGGCGTGTCATCGAACAGGCGGTTGTAACTGTCGATGTTGCGGACGCCCTTCGCCGCCAGAAGTTTCAGCCGGCGCTCCATCTCGCGCACGGCATTGCGCAAGGCGTTCGCCGCCTGCTTCGGTTCGGTGATGATCGGCGTATAGAGATGCGGCACGCCTTCGTAGTTGCCCAATTCCAGCCGCTTCGGATCGACTAGCACGAGCCGCACCTGATCGGGCGTCGCCTTATACAGGATCGACATGATCATGGCGTTGATGCAGACGCTCTTGCCGGTGCCCGTCGATCCCGCGATCAGCAGGTGCGGCATGCCTGCGAGATCGGCTACTGCGAGACGGCCGTTGATGTCCTTGCCCATGCCCAGCGTGAGCTTGGATTTCGTGCCGATGAATTCCTGTGACTCGAGATTTTCGCGCAGCCAGATGACCTCGCGCTCCCGATTCGGCACCTGAATCCCGACCGTGCTCTTGCCGGGCATGCGCTCAATCAGAATGCTTTCGGCACGCAGCGCGAGACACAGATCATCGGTCAGACCGGTGATGCGGCTGTACTTGATGCCCGCTTCGGGTTTGAACTCGAAGGTCGTCACGACGGGGCCAGGGTTGATCTGCGTGACCTGTCCGTGGACATCGAACTCGGCGTACTTGTCGGTCAGCACCTGGGCAAGGACTTTGAGTTCCCCTTCGTCGACCGACTGGGCTTCGTCGGGACGGTGGAGCAGGCTCGACGGAGGCAGTTTGTAGGTGCCCGCCATCTTCGGAAGCGTGGTTTTCGATCTGGGGTTTGTGTCCGCGCGATCCGTGACTTCGATGTCGGAAGGCGCAGCCAAAGTGGTTGGAGCCGGAGGCTCAACGAACGCGACCGGGTCTTCTTCCGCCATGCGCTCGATACCAGTGCGTCGCGACGGTGTGGTGGATTCAACTCGCGCCTGCGCATACTCCTGGGTTGATTCCTGTCGGGGAGCGACCGACCGAGCGGGCACGAGTTGCGTTGTCACCATCGGCCTTTGTGCGCGTCGTCGTTCCAATTCGAGTTGCTGGCGTTTGCGCCGGCGCTCGTCTTGCCAGTCACGGTAACGGTCACGCAGTGCGATGACCCATGCGAAGCGCGTCGGCGCCCAGACTTCGATCGCGGCAAACGAGAATGCGGTCGTCAGATAAAGTGCGACCGCCAGAAATGTCGTGCAGACGATGTACGCGCCGGCGACGTTGAGGTAGTGGATGAGCGTATCGCCGATCACGCGGCCAAGCAGGCCTTCGATAGGGATCGCGCCCATCCATTTGAAATGCCCCGGCAGAATGGCCAGCAACGCAGGGACGAACATCAGCAGCCATGCGCCACCGAGAGTCTTCGCGACCGGAGTCTGCACCGCGCGCGAACGGAACCAGCGGATGCCAAGCATCCCAAGGAAGACGGGCAGCAGAAACGATCCGAGGCCCCAGAATTGCAGGACGATATCCGAAAGGTAGGCGCCGATGATACCGATCCAGTTGCGGGCGGCGTGCGACGCGGTCAGCACAGACGCGCTGTTGAACGAAGGATCGAGCGGTGAGTAGGAAGCGAGCGCGAGAAAAAGAAGGAGCGCGGAGACGCACAGCAGAAACCCGATCAGCTCGTTGAGCCGCCGGTTCCGGGTGGGCGCAAAAATCTTCGAAAGAAATTTCATTTGGCGTCAACGGCGTCCTGGAGTTGGATGCAAACACTCCACCAACGTGCCGTATCGAGGCCAGAGCCAAATGATTATGACAAGAATTCAGGCCGCGCGCCAATGCGGAAATAGTACCGGGTGGCGAAGTGGGTACTAGGAAAGGCTTTAGCTCTTAGCCTTTGGTTATTTAGCCCGCCTGTTCCCATCGCCAGACCGCTTGGAATCCAGGGCTGAGCTATTTCCCGATCAAACCAGCCGCCCACGCCAGCACTACGATCCCAACCACAATTCGGTAAACCGCAAACGGCGCGAACCCTCGCTTGCGAACCCAGTTCATGAACCAGGCTACCGCTCCATAGGCCACGATAAACGAGACGACAAAACCGATCACTAGAATGACCCACTGATGCGAAGTGATCTGCGAGACGCCGATGGGATTGTCGTCCTTTCCCGAGAGTGATTTGTAGAGTGTGTAGAGGGTGGCCATGGCCATGGTCGGTATCGAGAGGAAGAAGGAGAACTCCAAGGCCGCGGGGCGCGACATTCCGGCCAGTTGGCCTGCCGCGATCGTAGCCATGGAGCGCGAAGTTCCGGGAAAGACGGCTGACAGGATCTGACACGCGCCGATCCAGATTGCCTGGCCGCCATGCACGTCGTCCATTTTCCAGGTGTGAATCGGGGAACCAGGCGCGCCGGGGCCAGCTGTCTCCCAGGGTGCTTTCATCGAGTCAACCACCCACATAACAATGCCGCCCAGAAGCAGCGACGCGCCCATCACGTACAGGCTCTCGAGATTCTTGCCAATCAGTTTCGACAGCAAAAAAGATGGTCCGGCGGTGATCACGAACGCGATCATCACCAGGCTTAATGGGTGGGTGAGGATGGAGCAGTCCCGTTTCTCGCCTTCCGGAAATGTTGAAAACAATTGGGCGATGTGCTGACGGAAATAAATCGGCAACACCAGAATGGCGCCCAACTGGATGACGATGGAATACATCTTCCAATAACCGCTCGAAAGCGGAACGTTGAGCAGCGCTTCGGCGAGGCGTAAATGGGCAGTCGAACTGACGGGCAGAAATTCCGTCAGGCCCTCGACAATGCCGAGGAGCACGGACAAAAGATATTCGTTCAAGTAACCTCCAAACGCCCCACCCAATATTACAGAAGGATATTGCCGAGGAGTTACAAGCCACACTTGCGGGCAACCGGGAAGTAACCTTTCGCCGGTGAGGGAAAAAGGGCATGATTAGTCATCTGTTTCTGAGGTTGGAAAGAGGAACGATGCATTTACTGACTGCGCGACGTTTGCGTCTCCATCAACTTGTGCACTGCATTGCAATCGCCGCTTTGACGATGCTTGTGAAGCCGGCCAGTTTCGCTCAGTCGACGGCAGCCGTCGGTCCCGGTGTAGCCTTGCCCCAGGAGCTGCGGAATCCCGAGTTACTGGCTGAGATCGGCCGAGTGTTGGAGAAGATTCAACACGGAGTTCAGTTTCCTCCCGGGCGCAGCCAGAGCCGACTCTTGCCTTTGCTTCCGAAGTCGACGACTCTCTATATCGCTTTTTCGAATTATGGAGAGGCGTCTCATCAGGCACTGAAAGTGTTCCAGCAGGAGTTGCAGGAGAACCAGGACCTGCGCGGCTGGTGGCAGCGTGGGGAGATGGCATCTACTGGACCCAAGGTCGAGGAATCTCTGGAGAGGTTCTATCAGCTCTCCCAGTATCTGGGAGACGAAATTGCCGTTTCAGCCGCGACGGAAGGGCGGCAGGATCCAAGCTTTCTGATGCTCGCGGAAGTGAGGAAGCCGGGGCTGAAGGATTTCCTGCGAAAGTCGGCGGATGGGCTGTCGAGTAAATCGAAGCAGGGGATTCTGGTCGTCGATCTCCGTGAACTCGCCACGGCCAAAGACGCTACGCCGCCCCAGCAGTTCGCGATCCTGGTGCGTCCGGATTTTGTCGTCGCAGCGCCGACAGTTGCGGCCCTACGCAGTTTCAACGCTCATTTGGATCAGAAGGTTCGCGATTTTTCCGGTACGCCGTTTGAGCAACGACTGTCACAGGCGTATGACGGCGGCGCGACGGCCGTGGGCGGAGCAGACGTGCAGAAGATCATCAGCCAGATCCCCACTGGTTCTCCGCAGGGCCAGGATATTTTCCGGCGAACCGGTTTTGCCGACGCGAAATATTTGATTTTGGAACACAAGAACGTCGCCGGTCAGGTGGTCAACCAGATGGAACTCAGCTTCGCCGGACCGCGACATGGAGTCGCCGCGTGGCTCGCGGCGCCCAGACCGATGGGCAGTCTGGAGTTTGTATCGCCCCACGCCGTGCTGGTGAGCAGTCTCCTGTTGAACGATCCGGCACAAATATTTGAAGATGTGAAGGACCTCGCCACCATTTCCGATCCCAACGCCTTCGCCACGCTTCCAAAGATGGAACAGGGATTGCACCTCAGTTTGAGGGAAGACCTGCTCAGGACCTTGGATGGTGAGCTCACGATTGAACTCCATCGGTTTGCGCCTCCCGACGAACCGGAGTGGAAGGTGATTTTCGGTGTGAAGGACGCGGGGCATTTGCAGGCGACATTGGCCACCTTGCTAGCGACAGCGCCGTTCAACCCTACGCAGTTTGAGGAAGGGGGCGTCACGTACCACATCCTGCAGATTCCCTCTGCCCGGAAGGTGGTCGAAATCGGCTACGCGTTTGTGGATGGATACCTAGTCATCGCGTCAGGCCGGAAAACGCTGGCGGAAGCGATTCGAATCCACCGATCGGGCGAGTCTCTGGCGAAATCGAGGAAGTTTCTAGACGCGCTCCCGCCGGGGCACGATACGGGAATGTCCGCGATGCTCCTGCAGGATCCGATTGCGATGGGTGCATTGAGAATGAGACAGATGCCGGAAATGGCGGCGCTCTTTGCGAAGTTGCCGAACGAAGGCGCGCCGACAATCATGTGCGCCTACGGCGAGGAGCAAGCGTAGCGGGAAGTGAGCCGAAGTGGAGGTGTGGACGCCGGCGCGGTGCTGGTCATCGCGGCGGTCGCGATTCCCAATCTCTTGTGGGCGAGAATCTCAGCCAATGAGGCCAGCGCCGTTGGCATGATCCGCACCGTGGACAGCGCCCAGATTTCGTATGTGGCCGGATATCCTCAGCGGGGCTTTGCGCGCGATTTAGCCTCGCTGGGCCCCGATCCGGGAGACGCGAGTGCGGTGTCAGCAGATCACGCGAGTTTCATCGACGCGACGGTAGGCAACGCCAGTTGTACGGCTGGCGCCTGGTGCGCCAAGTCCGGGTTTCAGTTCACGGTCACGGCCGCTTGTAGAAAGCAGGTCTGCGAAGACTACGTTGTGGTTGGCACTCCGGTCAGCAGCGGCACCGGGTCAAGAAACTTCTGCTCGACCTCGGACGCAGTGGTCCGCTTCAGCGTCGGTCCTCCGCTGACGTCGCCTGTAAGTGTTGCGGAATGTCAGTTGTGGTCGCCTTTGCAGTAGACCAGATGAGCGATCTTTCTGATCGAGACCCTGTCCATCAGTTCGGCGCCGCGAAGCGCCGGAAAAAGCTGTCCTGCTTCCACTGCGGGCGATGGTCGTCGTTCGCTTCGCTGATCAGCAGGCTCCGGACGATCTCTTCATATTTTGCGGCGGCATCGTAGTCGACCGGTTGGCTCAGGTCGTCAGATGGCGCGTGATAGCGGTTCGTCAGCCAGTCTTTGAGAATCTTCGCTTCGGGGGAGCCCGGTTCGGCGCCCACGCTCATGATGACCGAGGGAACTCCATGGCGGATGAAATTGTACTGATCGCTGCGGATAAACGAATTGCGCAGCGGTTCGGGATCGGCCTGCACTTTCACACCCTGGGATTGCGCGATCTCGCGGGCACGATCGCCCACATCGGATTCATCGAGTCCTAATACTCGCAGGATCTTCAGCGGGAGAATGGGCAGAAACATGTCCACATTGACGTCGGCCACGAGAGATTTCGGCGGAACAGTCGGATGGGCAGCAAAGTATTTCGATCCCAGCAGGCCTTTTTCTTCTCCGGTCACAAACACAAAGAGAATGGAGCGGCGGATTTTCTCGGGATTTTTCTTGAAGATCGCCGCTTCGTCCATGAGCAACGCGCTGCCGGAACCGTTGTCCATGGCGCCGTTGTAGATGTTGTCGCCATTGATGGGCGCTCCGATGCCGACGTGGTCGATGTGAGCGGAGAGCACCACGTATTCGTCTTTGAGATTGGGATCGCTTCCTTTCAATTTGGCAACAACGTTTGCAGACTCGATCTTCTGCACATCGACTTTCGTCTTCGCTTCGAGCGAAAGGGGGAGCGCCAAATGCGGCATCGGTTTGCGGTCCTTGCCAAGGGCCGCGATTTCGGCAAATGTGTGACCCGATCCGGCAAAGAATTTCTCCGCGCTGTCAGGATTCACTGTTACCGAAATCTGCAGGCCGGCGGTCTCGTCGAATTCGGGATAGTCGAGGTCCATGCTGGCGTGCGTGCGGTTGAGCGAAATGCGCGACCACGGAATGTCCATCGAGGCAGGGTTGATCAGGGAGACGATGCCGATTGCTCCAGCATCACGCAATACCTTTCCACGCTCCAGCAGAGTTTGATAATGCGAGGCCAGTGCGGCGGGAATATCTTCGGGCGACCCGGAGAAGATCACGACGATCTTGCCTTTGACGTCGAGTCCGGCGAAGTCGTCGTAGTTTTTTTCGGGCACCTTCAATCCGTAGCCGACGAAGACGAGCGGAGCTTTCACTTCCGGTGAGGGCATGATGCGGGTACCGATCAACGCGTCGTCGCCGAGCACAAGATTTTCGCGTTGGCCGTCGTGGACGAGAGTCAGGCTGCAATCCTTTTCGACGATCTGCCGCGAGACGAACTTCACGGGCTGGTAGAAGCCATTGGTACCCGCGGGTTCGAGGCCGGCCTTTTTGAGTTGCTCTACCACGAAAGCCTGGGCGTCGCGCTCGCCGCGGCTGCCGGTGTCGCGGCCTTCCATCTTGTCGTCGGCGATGACTTTAATGTAGTCCCACCAGGTGTGGCCGTCGAAGTGAGCAGGGGACTGGGCGGAAGCAAGAACGGTCGAAGCGAGCAACATCAGAAACAGCTTTCTCATCATGGTGCCCTCGGAGACGGTTTGTAGGATAGCAGGACCGGGCGCGACGGGCAGTGTGTTAAGTGTCCCCGGCGGCATCGCGCCCCAAACTCATTCGGCAAGGTGAACCCGAACGAGCGTTTGCGGCATCTACTATGATTCACGGAAACTTTGATCTCCCAGGAAAAAACTAATGGCTTCTCCTCCCATTCCCAGCGCACTCGATGCCCAGACGCAGACATTCCCCACGCTAACCCCGACGCAGATCAACCGCTTGCGTGCGCATGGCGAGATCCGCAAGGTCGCAGCGGGCGAGATTCTTTTTGAGCCGGGCGATACTAATATTCCGTTCTGGGTCATTCTTTCCGGCAGCATGGACATCGTGCAGCCTGACCTCAAGGGCGAGCGCCTGATCGTGACCCATGAGGGCATGGGTCATTTCACCGGCGAACTTACGATGATCTCCGGCAGGCGGACCCTGGTGCGCGGACGAATGAAGGAGGCGGGCGAGCTGCTCGAACTCGCGCCGGAAGAGTTGCGTTCCGTCATCGCGAAAGACGCCGAGTTGAGCGAGATCCTGATGCGCGCGTTCATCCTGCGCCGGCTTGCTTTGATCAACGCCGGATATGGGAACCTCATCCTGATGGGATCGCGACATTCCGCTCATACGCTGCGGCTGCGGGAATTTTTGATCCGCAACGGGCAGCCCTACACATACATCGACCTCGATACCGACGAAGCTTCGCAGGAACTCCTCGACCGCTTCCACGTCACCATCGATGAAATTCCGGTTGTGATTTGTAGCAGCCGGAACGTGATGCGGCATCCATCGGTGGCGGAACTGGCGGATTGTCTCGGATTCAATGCAACGGTCGATGAGGGGCAGGTACACGACGTAGTCGTGATTGGAGCTGGACCCTCAGGGCTGGCGGCAGCCGTGTATGGGGCATCGGAGGGGCTCGATACCCTGGTGATCGAGACGGCTGCACCCGGCGGGCAGGCGGGATCAAGCTCGAAGATCGAAAATTATCTTGGATTTCCAACCGGCATTTCGGGGCAGGAACTTGCCAATCGCGCTACCACGCAGGCGCTGAAGTTTGGCGCGAAGATGATGGTCGCGCACAGTGTTTCGCGCTTGGACTGCGATACGCGCCCTTACAAAGTGGTTCTGGACGATGGCACGTCGCTGGCCACCCGCAGCATCGTGATTTCCAGTGGCGCCCAGTACAACAAGCCGAAAATCGGCAACCTCGCGAAATTCGAAGGGCAGGGTGTGTACTACGGCGCGACGTTTATGGAATCTCAGTGGTGCGATGGGGAAGATGTGATCGTGGTGGGCGGAGGAAATTCGGCGGGTCAGGCGGCGGTGTATATGTCCCAGACCGCGCACAAGGTGCACATGCTGGTGCGGGCGGGCGAGTTGTCGAGCACGATGTCCCGCTACCTGATTCAGCGGATCGTGGAGAATCCCGCGATCGAACTGCACTATAGAACAGAAATTGTTGCGCTCGAAGGTGAAAGTCATCTGGAAAAAGTGACATGGAAGGACAACGCATCCGGGCAAACTTCAACGCATCCCATCCGGCATGTGTTTGTGATGACCGGAGCGTCTCCGCGAACGGATTGGCTGGCGGGATGCCTGGCGCTGGATGCGAAAGGGTTCATTCTGACCGGCCGTGACTTTGTCGAGAGCACGGCGAAGCGCGCGGCGTGGCCGCTGGTGCGTCCGCCATTCATGCTGGAGACGAGCTTACCGGGAGTGTTTGCGGTGGGCGACGTGCGCGCGGGAAATGTAAAACGAGTCGCGTCAGCAGTAGGCGAGGGCGCGATCTCGATTCACATGGTGCATCAGGTGCTGGCGGAGCCGTAAGGCGTTCCGCCAGCACGATCTGACTTCAAGTCCCGACGTTACTGAACCACATTTCCCCAGGTCGGAACGCCCTGTTGCAAGAGGTAGAGGATCATCTGGCCGCGCGCCGACCAGTCGCTTTGCGGATACTGCGACACCAGTTGTTGCGCGAGCGCGATCGCGCGGCCCTTCGATTCCTCGGATTTTTTGGACTGCTCTTCAGTTTTGTAAATTTCAATCAGGGCGGCGCGACGGAAGGCCGCATCGTATAACGCCTCGGGTGCCGACGGCGACTGGGGATGATCCTTTACATATTTTTCGTACATCTCTGCTTCTTTGTCTGGGCATTTTGAAGTGCCTTGCCAGTCGCCGCAGAGTTTGTTGTCGATCAGATGAAACGCGGCGAGGTCCGCCCATTTTGTGCCGGGAAATTTCTTCATCACATATTTCATGGGCTCTTCGTCCATGCCCTGGCGGAGGGAAGCGTCCCGCTCCCGGGAGGAGGGACGAGTCATTACGTCAGATTTCTCGATCTGCCACTTGATGTCGGCGGCGCGGTACAGACCCTCTCCCGCAAGCGGAGATGTGGGGAACAGGTCGTACACGCGGCGATAGAGGCGCAGTGCGTCCTGGTCGGCTCCGCGGCGGCCATGGCGACGGCTGGCTTCGTCTTCGGAGTCGACAGCCGCGCCAAACAGAATGCGGTCGCCGTTTGGGGTGGAAGTCCACACCAGGCCGGTGTCCAGAATCCATCCGGTGACTGTTTTCCCTTCCATGTCCTCGTCTTCGACAAACGCGGGATCGGGTGTCTGCGCGAATCCGAGGAGGGCTTCGACGTGCAGCCATTTGGGCGTGCGTTCGAGCAGGATCATCTCCCGGCCGCGTCCGGCCTCACTTAGCTTGTTGGACGTGGCGTCAGGCGAAAGATAAATGACCGCTTCGCGCACCAGGACACCGCGTTCAGCGGCGTGCAGGCGAGCCGTGCCAATCGACAGCGAAACCGCTGCAAACACTAAGAGGGCAAAGTTCTTCGCAACCATCTTCATCTCCAAAAATGAGGGTAGCATGGAGCGGCAGTTGGCATTTAGTGCTCAGCAGTTCGCTAAACTCTCCCTGCAACATCTCCATACCAACTGTTGACTTCGATGCAACAAATGTTGTAAACCCGGTGTCTCTGTTGCGGTTTTTTGTGGAGCGCTGTATGGATGGAGAAACGAAGTGGACCACGCCGCTAGAGCAGCGGATGCAGCAGGCGGAAGGGAAGTTGAGTCCGCGGCGGAAGCGGCTGCTGCTTTCTATCCTGGAGAATGCCGAAGACACTTACTATCTTTCTTCCCGGAAAATGGCCCAGCGCTACGCAGTAGACGCGGCCACCATTGTGCGGACGATTCAGGTGCTCGGCTACGACCAGTTCTCGGCCTTCCTGACCGACCTTCGCTCGCATTTCGTGACTCGCATCACCCAGTATCGTGTGATGCGATCGACCGTGCGCAAGTATCCTGCCGTCAATGAACACGTGCTCCACAGTCTCGAGATGGACCGCGCTAATCTTGAGTCGCTGAAAGAGAGTGTAACTCCGGACCGCATCGTGGCACTGGCGCGCCGGTTGAACAAGGCGCGGCTGATTGTGGTGGTGGGGGTGGACTTCGCGTATTCGCTGGCCTGGCAAATGGCCTATGGGTTGTCGTGGCTGGGGCTGCGCGCGGAAGCTCCAGCAGGCAGTTTTGGAAACCTTCATCACCGAGCACGCGCACTGGGGCGGGGCGACATACTGGTCGCGATCAGCTTTGGACGATGTCTTCGCGTGTCCGTCGAAGCCGCTCAGACTGCCCGCAAGCAGGGTGCATGGACCTTCGGCATAACCGATGTCAGTACCTCGCCGATAGCGCGAGCCTGCCACGACCATTGGGTGGTATCGGTGACAAACCCGATTCACAATGGTTCGTATGTGGCGCCGGTGGCGGCGTTGAACGCGTTGCAGGTGGCCTGCGCTCATCTTGAATCCAAGCGCGCTCTGCGCTGGCTGCGGGAGATTGAACGCGAGGAGGAAGCTGCCGGCCGGTGGTTCGCGCCCGCATCTGCCGCCAAGGAGAACGTCCGCAAATGACTTCCCCGGGGTCTTCTTCCAGAATTCTGATTCGCGATCTGGTGACTTTCGACGACTTGCTGCAAGTCCGCGCCGTGGAGAAAGAAGTCTGGGGCATGGGGGAGGAAGACAGCCTGCCCATGACCCTGGCGATTGCCCTGCAGGCAGCGGGCAGTATTTTTGTGGGAGCGTTCGATGGCCCGAGGATGGTTGGTTTCGCCTTCGGGATTCTCGGCCGTGAACACGGCGAGATCAATGTTCACTCTCATATGCTGGCGGTGCTCGATCCGTATCGTCAGCACGATCTCGGTCTGAAGTTGAAGCTCGCCCAGCGCGAACGGGCGCTGGCAATGGGAATTCGCGAGATGACGTGGACGTACGATCCGTTGCAAAGCAGGAATGCCCATCTGAATTTCGCGAAACTCGGCGTGGTTTCCGATACCTACAAGATTGATTTCTACGGTCCCGAAACGTCGAGCGTTCTGCATCAAAATGGAACCGACCGATTGTGGGTCCGCTGGTTTCTGGATTCGATCCGCGCGCGCGACCGTATGCAGGCCAAAGACAAGCGCGTGGAAACTCTGGACGCCTTGCGGTTGCTGGCTCCGCTGGTCGCGTTCAATGGCGACGGCCATCCGGCGCGGGCAGATCTCACGGAGTCATTGGGCCGGCAGCGGGTGAGCATTGAAATTCCCGGAGAGATTCTGGACGTGGAAAGAAGCGACATGGGACTGGCACGCGAATGGCGCGAGGCGACCAGATGGGCATTTACGCATGCTCTCGGCGCAGGATTTTATGTGTCTGAATTTTGCCGCGCGATTCGGGGACAGCAGGGGCCAGGAGCGTATTTGCTGGAGCGCGGAGCGGTTAGCGACGCTGTGAGGTGATGGGTTTGCGTGTCTGACGCTGTCCCCCAGCGCCTGAAGGCGCATCAAGCGGCGGAATTAACGGCACGCCTGAAAGGCGTGCCCTGATACGAACCACCGCGGGTTAAGGCGGCGACTCTTCAAAGCAAAATCTGCGGCGAAAGCCTACGAGCCAAAGTAAAATCATTCCCGTTGCCTCGGCTCTACCCGGCAGCGACCATTGAGGAAAGAGAAATGCCTGACGCAACCGTGAACCATCAGCCCAACATCGATTCCACTCTGGATGAGCAACGCAAATTCGAAAGCCCTTCCGAATTTGCGCGCAAGGCTCATCTCAAGAGTCTGGCCGAGTATGAAGCGCTCTATAAGGAATCGATTGAAGATCCCGAGAAGTTCTGGGGACGCGCCGCCGGAGAACTGCACTGGTTCAAGAAGTGGGACAAAGTTCTCGAATGGAAAGCGCCCTGGGCGAAATGGTTTGTCGGAGGACAGCTCAATCTTTCTTACAATTGTCTTGACCGCCACGTGCAAGCGGCACGCAAGAACAAAGCGGCGCTCATTTGGGAGAGCGAGCCAGGCGAAATCCGCACTTACACCTACCAGCAGCTCTGGAAAGAGGTACAGAAGTTTGCGAACGTGCTGAAGTCGCTGGGAGTGCGCAAGGGAGATCGCGTCGCCATTTATATGGGCATGACGCCGGAGTTGCCCATTGCGATGCTCGCGTGCGCGCGTATTGGCGCGCCCCATTCGGTCGTGTTCGGCGGCTTTTCTTCCAATGCGCTGGTCGATCGCATTCACGATTCACAGGCGACTGCGGTCATCACACAGGACGGCTCGTACCGGCGCGGGGCTGAGGTCAAGCTGTTCCCGGCGGTCGAGGAGGCGCTGAAGTCGTGTCCGACGGTGAAGAGCGTGGTGGTTTACAAGCGCACAGGGTCACCCATTCAGTTGAAGGCCGGACGCGATCACTGGTGGCACGAGATGATGGCCGCGGTTTCGGATCAGTGTCCCGCCGAGCCGCTGGACTCCGAGCATCCGCTCTACATTCTGTACACATCGGGAACCACGGGCAAGCCCAAGGGGGTCGTCCACACCACCGGCGGATATTCGGTGGGAACGGCGCTCACCTGCAAGTACGTTTTCGACCTGAAAGAAGAAGACACGTATTGGTGCACGGCCGACATCGGATGGGTCACGGGCCACAGTTATATCGTCTACGGGCCACTGCAGAATGGTGCGACCAGCCTGATGTACGAAGGTGCTCCAAATTTTCCGGAGGCTGACCGCTTCTGGAGCATGGTCGACCGGCATGACGTCAACATTTTCTACACCGCGCCCACGGCGATTCGTACTTTTATCAAATGGGGTGAGCAGTGGCCGCGAAAACATCGGCTGGACAGCCTGCGGCTGCTCGGTACCGTCGGTGAGCCGATCAATCCGGAAGCGTGGATGTGGTATCGCGAAGTGATTGGTCACGAGCGGTGTCCGATTGTCGATACGTGGTGGCAGACGGAGACTGGCTGCATCATGATCTCGCCGATTCCGGGCGCTATCGCCACCAAGCCGGGATCAGCGACGCGTCCTTTTTTTGGCGTCGCTCCCGAGATTGTGTCGATGGACGGCAAGCCGGTGCCGGATGGCTCTGGAGGATACCTGGTGATTCGCCAGCCCTGGCCGTCGATGCTGCGGACGATCCACGGCGACCCTGATCGCTACGTCCAAAACTACTGGTCGCAGATTCCCGGAACGTATTTCACCGGCGACGGCGCTCGCAAAGACAAAGACGGCTACTACTGGATCATGGGCCGCGTGGACGATGTGCTCAACGTTTCGGGCCACCGCCTGAGCACGATGGAGGTGGAGTCGGCGCTAGTTGCGCACGACAAGGTTGCCGAGGCGGCGGTGGTCGGGCGTCCGGATGACATCAAGGGGCAGGCCATCTCGGCGTTTGTTTCGCTTGAGCATGGCGTAACGCCCAGCGAGGCGCTGAAAGAAGAATTGAAAAAATGGGTCGCCAAGGAGATTGGATCGCTCGCGAAGCCGGATGACATCCGTTTCACCGACATGCTTCCGAAAACGCGCAGCGGGAAAATCATGCGGCGACTGTTGCGGGAACTGGCGAGCAGCGGCGACGTTAAAGGAGACACGACGACGCTCGAAGATTTCGGCGTGATCGCGAAGCTAAAGGAGCAGGACGAGGTGTAGCGACCAAAAATAAGCCGCTACCGCAGTTTCTGCTTTGCCGCGGCGCCCGGTCGCGGCCAGGTTCAGTGTGGCGTCGCTGGTCGAGCACGCCGGCCAAACTGGGTCTCGATATCGTCTGGCAAGCGGAGCCGGGTCTCGCTGGTATCTCCCCCCGGATTGGCGAAGGAGACCCAGTTCTCTTCGCTGTCCACTTTGCAGTTGTTGCCCGGGTCCATGCAGATGTCGAGCTGATAGACGGGGTGGACTTCCCACAGGGACGAGCGTTTCGGACTTCCTTTTCCTCCCGCGCAGGGACGATGGCTTCCATCGAAAAACAACTGTCCGGTGAAGCGGTAGAGATGCGCGTTCTTCTGGTTCAAGCCTGTCGGTTCCCACACGTCCGGACGGAAATGCGGGCTCATCTCGGCGGTGACGCTGTTACATTCGTCTGTTTCCTTGTCGTTATTGGCGAGCACGATGTGGATGTCGTTGCTCTCCTTGTCGGGCTGTTTGCAATTGACGCTCTCTCCCTTGCCCACGTTGGAGTAGTGCGCGTCCATGATGAAGGCTGCCAGGCGCACCACTTGTCCCTCGCTTAGGGCACCGGCTTTCGTAGGAAGGTCGCGCAATACGGTGCGGTCCTTGGGAAGCTGAGCATCGCTGCCGAAGGTGACGCCGCTGCCGGGCTTCGAGACATCGGCTTGCAACTGGTGGAGCACGTCGAAATCAATGTCCACTGGAGGGCCGGAAGAACAGAAGTTGTTCTTCGCGTCGTTCTGGGCAGACTGCGGAGTGTCAGGGTTGGCCGCGCCGTCGGCAGTACAGGAATCATCAATGGGGTGGTGCTGCTTGATCGAGTCGAACGGCAGAGTGCAAGCCATCACGTCGGTCGTCTCGACCGCAGCGGCCACGTGCTTCGCCGTCCCGGTGGTCGTCGTCGTAGTCTTGGGCGTAAGTAGTCCAATCGCCAGGGGTACTGCCGTCGCTGCGGCGACGAGCGGATGGACGCGGTTTGTTGTTCTTCTTCTCGCCATGAGCGTTCCTCCTGTCGGCCGTGCTACCGGGGTGGACTCTGGGGAACCGGTGCTTGGTGCCGGGCAGCTTCGCCGCCTTCATCGCCAGTGCCAGAGCCGTGCTGAATCGCCTTGCCCACGGCGTAGGAACTGGCGCTGATCCCCAGCAGCCCCAGCACGCCATTGGGAACCTCGGGCAGTCCGGGAAGGGATTGGCCCGTCGGCTTGGCCTGAACGATCTTGATGTTCGAAATGACTACCAGGAAGAAGCTCAGGGAGATTACGAAGATGAAGATCAGCAACTGGAAACGACCCATGCTCGCCGAAGTTTGGCCTGAGGCATCTTTTTCTGTAAGCAATTGCGAAAGATCGATGGAGCCGGTGGCAATCTTCCATGCCACTACGAATCCAATAATCGCAATCAGCGCGCAGATGATGTATCCGGCGAGCAACTCCAGAAATACCAAGGAAGGATTGTAGACCGGCATGTACATTCTCCTTTTTCAGACATATTTCAGACGTAGAAACGTTTCGTGCGGCGCCCATGAAGCTTTGCCCCTTGATACAGCAACTGGCTACCGCCGAGCAGCCACAGCCAACTCTGAGGGATATCGGGGAACTTCTGCGGATGCTGCATGACTTGGCCGAGATACCCGACGGCAGCCGTCAGCGTTGCGATCAACAGCTGGACGCGGCCGCCACTTACGAACTGGCCGCCAGACGCTGTTTTGCCTGCAATCAGTCCGCGCGTGCGAATGTTGCCCGTCAGAATTTGGGTCGCAACCACGACTACCAGGAAGCCGATGAAGGTTTCGCCTATCCAAATGACCAACTGCGCGATTTCAGGCATATGCCCTCACGCTGTCCGGTGACAGGTTCGCAGCTATTCTTTACTTGGGGCCCGAAGGGAAGAAAAGCAAAAGTGCGGCAGTAAGTCAGTAAGGCAACCGACTTCAATACTGGCCGCAATACTACTCCCGATAGGAGTTACATTGTCAAGGGGAAAGTTTGATAGAAATTAGTGTGTTTCTAAAGTCTGGCGCTGTTCGCGCATGCGTGCGAGGAAGGCGTCAAGCGGAATCTGAGTCTTGTAGCGAAACAGTTCCAGCAGGGTGTCTTCGGTGGGAGGCAGCGACGCAGCGTCGGGTACAGTTGCTTCCAGGCCGTCCGGTTCCACCATAAGTTCGGCGGACTTCTCTCCGCTGGCGCGCAGAGTTTCGATCAGCTGGTGTACATGATCATGTTGTTGGGTGGTCGCCTGGATGAACTCCACTCCCATGCCAAATTCCGGATGGGTGATGCGTACAACGCCGCCGGCGTGCAGCGCGGCTTTCCCGGATTTCATCGAAAGGTTGACGCGGGTTCCAGGCGGGAATGGCGAGATCGTCTTCAGATAACATCCACCAAGGCTGAGGTCGGTGAGTGTGCAAACCACAGGCGGATCGTCTGGTTCAGGTTCGGGCAACTGACCGTTCAACCACTGGCGGAGCGTCTGGAGCTGCTCTTCCGAGATCGCCTTGAAGCGAACGCCGGCCTGGTCGCGATTGCCTCCCCAAGCCAGTTCGCCTTCGATTTCGAAGCGCCGGTCCATGCCGGGCAGATCGAGGGAAAAGCGCAGCGAGTTGTCCTTCGGAAGGGGACCGGGAAATTGGATAGCCATGCCACCTTCGCAAAGATCCAGAGTCGTGGCTTTGTAGTAAACGGCGCTGCCAAAGGCGCGGCACTCGACGGCGATTTGGACCGGAACTCGCAACTGGCGGCGGCGCTCCCGCTTCATCAGGGCGCGGACGGCGCGGAAGCTCGCCTTCGCCCGTTCCCCGGAAAGCGGTTTGTGCAGAACAAAGTGAGCGCCCATATCGAAGCCGCCGCGCAGGCCCAGTCCTGGATCGACCAGTACGATCCCGATGGCGCGGTTATTAGCGGGGGCAGCCTTGGCGGCTTTGAGGACGCCGGCACCCTCGTCGGGAATGGCACAGTCCACGATGATGGATTCGAAGCGCTGGCGGGTAAGCTTGCGAATCGCGGAATCGGCAGTGTCGCAATGGTCGACAAGAATTTCCAAGTCGCTGAGAACGCGGCGTAGGATGCGCACCGTCTTCTCATCGGAACTCACCAGCAGACACTTCAGATTCATACGCTTCACAACGGATCGAACTGATCCCTGCGGCGGACGGCAGTAGTTCGATCAAAACACGCTTACTTCGCACTCTAAGTCTATGGAATTTCAAGGTCAACGGTATGGCCTGACCTTCCGGTTACTCTGGTCACCCTGGATGCCACCCGGGATAACAGGTCTATCGGCGGAAAAATAGTGCGTCAGGAGGAGGAGGGCTTCTGACACCGCCGGGGGCGGTCGCTGGAAGTGACTGGATGGAAAGGGGATACGAAAAAAGGGACGTATCAGCCCATTTTTCTATTGACTGATCGCGGGAAACCCATTATTATCAGTAGCTTCCATAGGATTCCGGGGTCGTCGACAGGCCGTCCCGGGGCTGAAATTGTGGGTGCGGCTTGTGAATCCCGGGTGCAGTTTTTGGAATCAAAGCTAGTGGTAGTACTGTAAATTGCACTTATCTTACGCGAGAAAGGTTTTTCTTCCCCATGGCAAAGCGACGAGGAAATCCCAACTGGGGCAAGCCTGAGCCGATCGGGCCCGTTACTCCTACGATCACCGAGTTCGAACAGGTCGTTCGGGAGTACAAGTTGTCCCCTGACCAGTATCTGCGGTCCACCCGCCTGCGCGAGTGGGCGCGCCGGAACAAGAACTCCAAGTATATTCCCGAGCCTTTGCTCGAAGCTTGGGGCTTTGAAATCGAGTCCACACTGTAATATCCAGGATTCACCACACAGGGCCGCCGCGTGCGGCCCTTTTGCTTTTTGGGGACAGAAGTTGGGTCATAGGTGACAGGGCCGTTTCCGTGCCGGGGGTTTTCCCTTGACTTGTGGCCTGTGACCTGGTGCCTGTTGCGATATCCTGTCGGACATGAAATTCGGCGGGACGGAACTCGTCGGCCTCCTGGTCGCCACCAGCTTCGCCGCTGGACTGAACGTCTACGCCACGGTCGGAACGCTGGGTGTTCTGGCGCATGTGGGGATGCTGGATCTCCCGCCGGGACTGCACCTGCTTGGTAGTTGGTGGGTGATTGGGGCTTCTCTGGTGTTGTTTGCCATCGAATTCTTTGCGGACAAGATTCCCGCCTTCGATCTTCTCTGGAATGCGCTCCATACCTTTGTCCGAGTCCCAGTGGCCGCGTTGATCGCCTACCGTGCTACGGCCCAGCTTTCGCCGGAGAAGCAGTTGCTGGCGACCCTGGTCGGCGGCGCAATTGCACTCGCGGCACACGGCGGCAAGACCGCGGCGCGGGCGGCCGTGACACCTTCTCCGGAGCCAGTCTCCAATATCTCACTCAGTATGGGCGAGGATGCCCTGGCAATTTTCCTGGTCTGGTTTTCGACGCAGCATCCGGTGCTGGCGTCTTTGATCGTCGCGGTGTTGCTGATAACAATCGTGGTGGTGGTCCGCTGGATAGTGCGAGCGATGAGGAATTTGTTTCGCGGGGCAGAGAGAGAAGCACTTAGCATTTAGCACTTGGCCAAAGCTGTCGAGTGGTAAGCCCTGGCTAAGTGCCAAATGCCAAATGCTGATTGCTTACTTGCTCAGCCAAATCTCTGGGGTTTCTTTGCCGTCCGGTCCGAGCACTACGTAGGGAGTAATCACGATTAGGAGTTCGTCTTCTTCCTCCTCCTTGGAACTCTCGGCTGTTAGCGTTTTGAGTCCCGGAATTCGAGAGAAACCGGGCAAGCCGCTTAAACTCCTCTGCTCGGCCTTGGTAATCATCCCGGCGACCACAGCGGGCTCGCCCTGCCTCAGCGCGATTCCGCCCTTGTACTCACGGTTGGAAATTACGGGCACTCCATTCAGACTCGCTCCTCCGAGCGCGCGGAACTGCAGTTCCAATTGCATGCTTACGTCGGTGGTTCCGTGGACAGAAGGCTTCACTTTGATGGTGAGTCCCAGATCCTCGTAGTTAAACGAGGGGAACGGCGCTGTGAAGGAGTTGTTTCCGATGACCTGTGCGATGGCGGCGCTGTTAAACACGGGTGCGAAGCTGGCATTGATAATCGGATATCTCGAGCCAAGCTTGAAGGTTGCTTCTTTTTCGTGAGCAGCACGGAGCGTCATGTGTTCGAGCGTACGCACCGAACTTTCGTTCAGGGACAGCCCGACGCGCAGCTCGTCGAGAGTAAGGCCCATGAGAGTGATGCCGCCGCCGAAAGTTGCGACCGGTTGGCTGAAAATCGAATTCTGCTGGCTTTGCAGTTGCGCCAGGAGCGCCGCGATGTCCGTGTTCCCGGCCTGGTTGATGCCACCGGATGCGATCAGTTGATTAATCAGGTCTTGAATGCTCTGGCCTCCCAGTGCGGCGAGCGCACCGAGAGGAATGCTGAAGAGTTTGAAGTTGCTCGGGATATGCACGCCGATATTGCGCGTGTAGCTGTGATCGACCTCGAACACTTTCACGTCGAGCATCACTTCGGGACGGGTCGAATCCAGCGTATCGAGATACTGGGTGGCCGCTTCCAGAATGTTCTGTGGACCGCGCAGCGTGATGACACTCGATGACGTGTTCAGGCTGGCAAAGCGCAATTCGAACAGTGAACGCAGCGAGTTCAATAGTTCGTTTAAGTCCTGAGCGCTGCCGCCGCCGGGAATGTAGAACGAGCGCATTCCCATGCGGTCGTAGAGGCGATGGTTTTCCGGGTTGTCGAGAGTTGCGAACAGGATTTTCGCGTCGAGCGGAACGGCAAAGCTCTTTGTGACCGACTCGGCTGCCCGCATGGCGGTAGGGAAGTCGACATCTTCCACGTCAAAGTTGACGCGACGGTTGGGAAACGCGTCGTCGAAAATTACGGTCAGTCCGAAACTGGATGCGATCGCGGTTAACAGCCCGCGCGAGTCTCCGCGGTAGTGAAAGTCGTGGTGCTCTTCCTTGGGCTTGCTGGCGAGAGCGTCGACGCTCTCGATCATTTCGGGTGCAGCCACGGTGCGAACGGGCAGCGTGCCGAAGGCATCGCGCAACCGCTGCTGCGCGAATTCGTTTTCCGGGTCAAGCTGCAAAGCGTGCCGGAAGTCGGCCAGGGCTTCCACCTGGTGTCCGGACTGGAGTTGGTCGTTGCCATGTTCCAGGTGAGACGTAACCAGTTGTTGCCGGACCATCTCACGGGCCGTGATGTACTCGATATTTTGCGGAATCAGTCGCGCTGCTTCTTCGAATTCCGAGAAAGCTTCGTCGAGATTTTTGGATTGCTGGAGCTTCAGTCCATGAGAGAACGCCTTACGAGCGCTCTTGAGATCGCTAGGCGCTCCTTTACAGGCCGTGGCACCCGGAGCGTCTGAGCAGATCGATGGAGCGGTCGAAGGAATGCGGTCCGCGGCAAGGCAGGCCGCAGCGCTCAAGAGCACGATTCCGGTAAACAGCGATCGCATGACTCTACCTACTATAGAATGCGTCGCCACCTGTGTCTTGCAAGTGAAATAACCGGAAGGGAACTACCGTCGTAACGGGAGGACAAGAAGTTTATTTCAGCATCAGGCGCTGCATCCGGGTAGCCCGGCCGGTCTTGTTGTCGCACTCGACCACCACGGCGCACAGACGGACGTCACCTGTAGCCGCTTCGAATCGCGCCGGCATGCCGCCC
>Ga0210402_10000211_pt1 | contig 67921 bp, 49 predicted proteins | sample IncBWC7MmetaG_FD_161055 | JGI IMG/M metagenome (GOLD analysis project Ga0210402, IMG submission 161055) | Forest soil microbial communities from Barre Woods Harvard Forest LTER site, Petersham, Massachusetts, United States - Inc-BW-C-7-M | ecosystem: Environmental > Terrestrial > Soil >...
CACGTATAACGCTTGTGGCTGTCAAACGCGATATATTCTTCCATGCGCGGCTCCTTTCCTTCTTTCTTTCCCTCAGCGCCAGCCTACGCCGGCGCCTGGAGTCGCGCTTTCATATTTTCATCCTGAGAGCACCCGATGAGGATGCTCGAAGGACCTCAACGTTAACTTCAACTACGCGAGAAAAAATCCGACGCAATTCCGTGTAGCACTAACAAAACCATCCCACAAATCCATCGGCCGGCAAATCCGCCTGCAAAAACTTCCTCGGCGTCCCCGCTTTTCGCGAGACAGCTTCCGCCGCCAGATACCCGCTTCGTACAGCGCCCTCCATCGTCGCGGGCCATCCCGTAGCCGTCCAGTCACCCGCCAGAAACATCCCGCGAATCCGCGTCTCCTGTGTTGGACGCCAACGGTCCACTCCGGGTTGCGGCGAAAATGTTGCCGCCGTCTCTTTGATCACGGTGGCCTTCAGCAATTTCGCATCCCGCGCCGCCGGCAGCGCCTGCTGCACTTCCTTCAGGCACAAATCAATAATTTCCTGCCGTGGCTTCTGCAAAAGATCATACGAAGCACTGATCACCAGTTGCAGGTATTGTCCTTTCTCCTTCCCCGCACCGTTCCGCTCGCCATAAAGCGCCGTCTTGTTAAAGATCCACTGCGTCGTTGTTTCCAGTAGCGTCACAAACGGCTCCCGCATCACTTCCCGGTCAAACCAGAAATGCACTCCCGTGATCGGCGCCACGCCGATATTTCCCAATTCGCCGAGGCGCGGCTCCAACCGCTTCATCTCCTCGCTGGCCAATTCCGCCATCGTGGGATGCGGCACAGCAAACACATAAGCCTGGGCACTTTCTTGCCGCCCGCCATCAAATTCCACTCCCGTCACCGCGCCATTCGCAACATGAATGGCGCGCACCGGCATCCGCAAATTCACTTCCCCGCCGCGCTTCTCGATCTCCGCCTTGCAACCGTCATAAAGCTCTGCCAGCGGCACCGATGGCACGCCCATCCGGTACCCTGTGCGATTCGACAAAAACCCCTTCCAGAAAACGTCCACCCCAAATCGCGCATCCGTCCGGTCAAGTTCCTCGTCCAGCGCGCTCACCAGTACCACGCGCCAGAATCGCTCGATCGCTCCCGCTGTCTGCTTCCGCCGCTTCAACCATTCCAGCATCGAAATTCCGCCCAGTTCGTCCAGGTCCGCGGTATGGCCTTTTCCGCGCAGGATATCCAGCATCGCCCATGCGATGCTCCGTTTATCCGCCAGAGTCAGAGGCGCAAACGACGCAAACGATCCCGTCATGTGAAATGGCGCCGGCAGCATTCCCGCCTGCATCTCGCCGGTGCGCCCTTGCCGGTCTTGAAACACCAGCCGGTCAAAAAATCTGATCTTCCCGGCCGACCCAACGCGGCGATAAAAATCTTCCAAGTTCGTGCAGCAACCCAGCGTCACGTGCTGGCAATTGTCGACGTGCTCGCCGTCGGGCAGCACGTACGACGTTGCCCGGCCGCCAAGAAATGGTCTCTGCTCAAACAGGCGCACCCGCCAGCCAGCTTCAGCCAGCGCGACGCCCGCCGACAGCCCCGCCAGTCCGCCGCCGATCACGATCACATTTTGCAAGGATGTTCTCTTCCGTATGCCGCCCGAATCGCGCCTTGGCCATCAACATCATCTTCTCCGGCTTGGAGAGCCGCACGCGCTCCCCAAACACGGCAAAATCCACCGACTCGATCCGCGCCAGCAGGGCACTGTACGTGTGCACCAACAGCCACAGCGTCCCCCGGCTATCTTCCTCAATCAACCCGAGGAGCTGCGAACCCTCTTCATACAACTTCCACGCACGGTCCGCCTCAAACCGCAGCAGTTCCCGCACGCCCAGCGTCGCCTCGCGACGCCCCAAATCTTCTTTCGCCACGCCGTAGCGCGCCAAGTCCTCTTCCGGCAGGTAAATTCGGCCGATTGAATAATCCTCGCGCACGTCGCGAATAATATTCGTCAGTTGAAACGCCAGTCCCAGCTTCTCCGCCAGGTCCAGCGCCCTCGAATCGCTGAATCCAAATATGTGCGTGCATGTCAGTCCGACAGTCCCCGCCACGCGGTAACAGTATTCTTTCAGCCTTTCAAAGGTCGGATACTCCCGGATCGTCAGATCCATCTCCGCGCCGCTAATCAGATCATGCAGGTAGCGCGCCGGCATCTGGAAATGCTCCATAGTGTCCACCAGTGCGGGCAACACTTCCCGTTGGCCATACAAATCGCCACCCTGCAGCGAGCGCGCCGCGTTCCCATCAAACGCCTGTGATTGTCCTGTAATCGCTTCGTCGAGCGCAGCCCTCCACCTCGCCAAACCCCGCTGCTTCGCCGCCACATCCGTGCCTTCATCCGAAACGTCGTCAATCAGCCGCATGAACGCATAAAGCGCCACAATCCCGTCGCGCTTCGCTTTCGGCAACAGAAAAAATGCCGGATAAAAATTGCTGCCCGCCTTCCGTGCAATCTGGTGGCACTGGCTATAGGCCGCGCTGATTTCCGCTTCCGTCGAATCCGAGGCAACGTAGCTCGCTCCTTCGCGCGCAAATCCGCCGTTGCGGCTCACATCCGAAGTACCCAGAACATGCGTAATCAGGGCTCGCCCCAGCAATCCAACCTGCTTCACCTTGCTCACTTCCGGACGCCGGTGCAGCGTGTCGTACCCCATCGCCTCAATCGAGTCGAGCACCGCCAGCCCGCCGCGGCTGAACATCTCCAAGTCCACGCTCAACTTCCCTTCCACCTTCTTCACCAGCGGCATTCCCTTCCCGAAGAGCGCACGAGTGTACTCGATCAGTTCCTTCATCAGCGAAACGTAACGCGCGTCGAATTTCCTCCCGACGATATCCTGCTCGCTCAATCCATGCGCCGCCGCCCGATCCAGCGGAATGTAAATCCGCCCGATCTCCAGATCCCGCGAAACGTCCTGCCAGAAATTCGCCAACTGTAGCGCCGTGCACGTCGCGTCGGAAAGCCTTTGCCTTTCCTCATCCCGATAGCCGCACAAATACAGCACCAGCCGCCCCACGGGATTCGCCGAATACACGCAGTAATCCAGCACCGCATCCCAGGTCGGATACCGCTTCACCGCATGATCCTGCCGAAACGCCTTCAACAAATCAGCGAACGGCTGCTTCGGCACATCTTTCGCCACAATCGTCTCGCGCAGCGCCACAAACACTGGATGCGAAGGCCGCCCCTCGTAACAGGAGTCCAGCTCCCGCTCCCACCAATCCAGCAGCTCCAGCGCCCGCCCTCTTACAGGAATTTCATCGCCTAGGTCGTCCGCCCACCGGCAATACGCATACAAATTATAAAAATGCTGGTGCAACTCCTTCGGCAGCAGCCAGGACGCCACGTTGAAATTTTCGTAATGGCGCGTCGCCAGCCATCGCGTGTACGCCTGCGCCTCTTCCGGCGCGCAACCATCCGCCGGCAGCTTTGCGGCAATCTTCAATTCGCCAGCGCGCAGCATCAGCCGTCTCTATCCTCTTGGAGATTCGAAAATGGATGGGCTATCTCTTCACTGGCAACTGCGCGCCGTTCACTGGCTACTGTTTCTTTCCACCAGTCACCAGTCACGAATCACCAGTCACTTCTTACGGCCTGACCGCCAGCTTGATCTCTCCGCTCCGCGTCTTCATGCGCTCGAACGCCTGCGGCAGGTCTTCCAGCCGAATATCTTCGGTCACAAAATCGTGCGCCGAAATATCCCCTCGCCGGATCGCCTCCAGCGCCTCGCGAATGAACCGGGGCGTGTGGTGGAACGGCGAAATAATCTTGATCTCCGAGTAATGAATCGAGGCGGGCTCGATTTCCACGCGCGTCCCCGTCGGCAATCCGCTGAAGAAATTTACCACGCCGCCGCGCCGCACCATCGCCAGTGCCTGCTCCCATGTCGCCGGATTTCCCGCCGCTTCGACCACCGAATCCGGCCCGCGGCTCTCATCAGTCAGAGCCCGTACCGCCGCAGCAACATCAGCAGTCTCCGTGACATTGATCGCCGCCGCGGCGCCCAGCTTCCTCGCCACCGCCAGCGGTCCTTCGCGCCGCGCCAGCGCGATCACGCGCACTCCCCGCCGCGTCAGCATTCGCACGAACATCAATCCAACCGGCCCGCACCCGATCACCACGGTCGTATCGCCCGTGCGCACTTCCATCTCATGCACGCCGCGCAGCACGCAAGCCAGCGGCTCCACCAGCGCCGCGCTGTGATCGTCCACACCGTGCGGCACTTCCAGCATGTTTTCCCGGACGATCCGCCCGGGAATGCGCATGTAATCCGCGTAAGCGCCGTTATTGAATAGCAGATCGTCGCAAAGATTTTCCTGCCCGCGCCGGCAGTGATAGCACCGCAAACACGGCGCCGAATTCGCTGCAATCACCCGCGTACCCAGGCGCCACCGGGGATCCACGCGCTTGCCCATCGCCACAATCTCGCCCACCACCTCGTGTCCAAACACTGCAGGCGGCTGGATCATTTTCGCGTGATACCCGCGTTTCCAGACTTTCAGGTCCGTGCCGTCCGTCAGCGCGAGCCGCACGCGCAGCAATACCTCGTCCACCGCAAGTGCCGGCACATCAATCTGTTCAATTCGCAGGTCTTCGCTGCCGTAGAGCACGGCCGCAGTCATTCTGGAAGGAACAACGAGCCTCGCCTGGAGGGGCGCCTCTTCCAGTCCAATCTCATTTTTCTTTGGGGACGCTGTTTTCATTTGTGCGTTATCAGAATCTTCAAGGAATCTTCGGTCGGGTGCGCCGCCAGTTCTAAGCCCTCCTGGATTCTATCCAAAGGGAACCGGTGCGTGACGATATCCATTACCGGCAGTTTCTTCTCCAGCACCAGCGCTGCCGCACCTTCTTGGATGTCAACCGCCGCACTATAGCTGCCAAGGATTTCCTTCTCGTCGATCCCCACCGCCGAGGCTGGAAACTCTATCTTTGTAACAGGATCATTCGCAGCAAACAGGAGGACTCGCCCCCCAGGCCTCGCCGCCGCCAACGCTTCCAACACGACCGTTGGATGCGCAACCGCGACCAGAACCACGTCTGCCCCACGACCCCCCGACCGGGCCCGGATTTCTTCAACTAGCTTACCACTTACAGGGTTAAAAGACTCAAGTGCCCCGAGCTTTAAGCTCTTTTCCCGGCGGGTCGTCACCGGGTCACTCGTATAGATGCGCGCCCCTTCAATTAGGGTAACCATCAGAAGTTGCAATCCGATGGGCCCGCAGCCGATAACCAATACCGTCTCGCCGGCCACGACCCGCGCTTTCTGCACTGCTTTAACAATTGTGTTAATCGGCTCAATGAACGTGGCCTCTTCAAAGCTCACGTTATCGGGAAGCGCCACAATTCCCCGCTCCGCCACCCACGGCATCGCCTTCACGTATTCGCCAAATCCACCGCCGTTCGGCGTGAATCCCGCCGTCAACCCCGTGCTCTTATACAGTTTGCACTGCGAAAACATCCGTCGCTCGCAAAAAAAACACTCCCCGCAAGGAATGTGATGAAAACTCATCACCCGGTCGCCCAGCTTCCATTTCGTCACGCCGCGTCCAACCGCCACGACGGTTCCAGCCAGCTCGTGTCCCAGAATTTGCGGCGGCTCAACATACCGGTAAAAAATCTTTTTGATATCCGTCCCGCAAATGCCGCAGGCCGCCACCTTGATCATCACTTCACCGTCGCCCACCTCCGGCACCGGCACTTCCTCCACCCGCACAACTCCCTTTTCGCGATACACACCCGCACGCATCGTCCTGGGTATCGGACCTAGACTCCGCACCTGCTCCACCACTGTGCCCGCCCCGCTCATCGCGCCGTCACCTCGCTGACCTGTTTCGCTTCCTCGCGGCTCGCCAAGTCCTGTAGATAGCTTTCCAGAAACGCCGCCAGCAGAGCGCCGGCCCGCTTGCTCTGCCTTCCAAAACGAATCAGTGACGGTAGCGCCAGCGGATTCTTGGCAAGCTGCAATAGCACCTTCGAGAGGCTCACTTCTTTCTGCTCGGAAAGCGTCAAATTGAAGTTGATGGGCAAATCTTCCGTGGCTGCATCGCTGATGGCCCGAATCACCACGCTGCGCGCTCCCCAGGCCGACGCCGCCTTCACGATCTCGAAGCTCTCCATATCCACTGATTGCGCTCGCGAAGCGCAGGATTTCTTCTGGGTGGCTTTTACCAGAATCTCGTCGGTCGTAAACAGGCAATTTGCGTTCTTCGCGCCTTGCCCCAGCGCAATCTGCCGAAGCTCCGCATCCACCTGAAGGCGTTCATCCCTAAGGTCTGCATGTTTCAATTCGATGATGAGTTCTTTGGGCGCGATGATGTCTCCCACGCCAAGCGTTTCGCAAAGCGCTCCCGCCAATCCGCTCGAAATGCACACGTCGAAATACTGGTCCTTATCCGCCATACGCATCATCAGGTCCATGGCCTGCGCCGCCGATTGCGCGCCCACTCCCGTAATCAGGACTGTGACCTCGGCCGTCCCAATCTTCGCCTTCCGCAGCTTCAGCCCCTGATAGTCAATCAGGTTGAACGCACGCAGCTTCCGCCACGCCGCGAACTCCGCCTCCACAGCAAATGTAACCAGTACCTTCATTCCTGCGTTATCCCAAAATTCCTCTCCCATCCGATTCATTACTTCGTTGCTTCGTTACTTCAATACTTGCATTTTCAAGCTGCCAACTTAATCTTCTTTGCCCGTCGCGCCGCAACGTACCCATTCGCACGATACCACCGCACCGCGCGCTCCAACGCTGCCGCCACCGGCCCGGGATGAAACCCCAACTCCCGTTGCGCCCGCGAAGCATCCACAAACATCTTGTGCTTCGCGATCTTCACGCCTTCCACAGGAATCTGCGGCTCTTTCCCTACCAGCCGCGAAAAAGCGCTCTCCACATAAGCTACACCCAGCGCCACGCCGTGCGGTATTCTCATCGCCGGCGCCCGCAAACCCGTTATCTGTGCCAGCAAGTCCAGCAACCCTTTCAGAGTCAGGTTTTCCGCTCCCAGCAGATACCGCTCTCCAACCTTGCCGCGCTCCGCCGCCAGTAGATGTCCCGCCGCGCACTCTTCCACGCCCACAAAATTCAATCCCGTTTCCACGTATCCCGGCATCTTCCCATTCAGGAAATCCAGAATAATCTTTCCTGTCGGCGTCGGTTTCCAATCCCACGGCCCCACCGGGGTGGTCGGCATCGCCACGATCACCGGTAGTCCCTCTTTCGCTGCCTGCAACGCCTCGCGCTCCGCCATCCATTTCGAGCGCTTGTAGTGCCCCACCATCTCTTCCAGCTTCGCGTCGGTAAATTCGTTCGGCAGTTCCGGCCGGTCCACCGCAATCGTCGCCACTGTGCTCGTGTAAATCAGTTGCTCCACGCCCGCACGCTTCGCCGCCGCCAGCAGATTCTTCGTTCCGCCCACGTTCGAATCATAAATATCCTGCGGCTTTCTGGTCCACAACCGGTAGTCCGCCGCAACGTGATAAACCCGTTTAACACCGGCCATCGCCCGGTCCAGCGACGCCGCATCCCGCAAGTCCCCGGTCACATACTCCAGCGACAGATCGCTGATCGCCCGGTTGCTGCTCGACGCCCTCACCAGCACGCGCACCGCTTCTCCTCGCGCCACCAACTGCCGGGCCACGTGACTGCCCAGAAATCCGGCCGCTCCGGTCACCAGTGTCGTCATGCCTTGCGCGCCCGCTCGCGTTTCTCGCCTAGTCCGCCCTGCAACTGCCACGCGAACATCTTCCAGAAATCCCCGGCCTTCGGATTCATGCCCAGAATCGCGGCAGTCTCATACCCCGCGTGACTCGAGCACGGCTCGCACCGCGGATTCATCCCCCGCCCGAAATTCTCCCAAACCGTCTTTTCCACCAGGCTTTTGTATTGCTGCTCAAAGCCGTAATTCAGTTGCGTGCACGGCGCCGCCCAACCCTGCGGCCCATACACCGGGCTTCCCCACGAACAGCAATCCAGCTCGCGTTCCCCGCGCAAATACTCCAGATAAATCGGCGACGTCAGCAGGTTGTATTCACTCAACCATTCGGCAGCCTCGCGAAACCTCTGCCGCATCTTTTCATGAAACACCGCCGCCGAATTCCGGCACATCGGCTGTGGCGGATAATGCGGCGCCAGCAGGTATCCATCCACGTGCATCGCATGCAACTGCTCGTACAGCGCGGCGACATCGCGCACATCGGAGTCCGGATAAACCGTTGTCGTCACCACCACAAAAAATCCAGCGTTCTTTGCTGCCTTCACCCCATCCAGTGCTTCCGCAAATAAACCGGGCGGCGTCGCGCGTCTATCGTGCACACTTCCCGTCCCATCCAGCTTCACGTTCCAGAAAAAATTGGTGTAGGGCGGAATCATGTGCAACCTCCGGCGAATCAGCGTGCCGTCCGTACACAAAAAAAGATGCTTCCCGCGCTCCAGAATCTCCTTCGTCAGCCGCGCAATTTCGGGATATTCCAATGGTTCCCCGCCGCTGATGACCACCACCGGCGTGTCGCATTCCTTCATCGCCGCCAGGCACTGCTCCACGCTCAGCATCCCGCGCGGTTCCATTGTGATTGCGCCGCCCCCGTTCCCGTTGGCCCCGCCGCGCGCACTCGCGCATCCGCCCATTGGATCGAGCGACAGCATCACGGGTATTTTCTTGTTACCACGAAGTTTCCGCGACGCGAGGTATCTCGCGGAATCCAGCACTAAGCCAAGGGGGTACCGCATTCGTTTGCTTAGGAAGCGCTCCGTTCACGCTTGGTATATAAACCGCTCCGCAACCTGAACTCGCCCGGCAAAAATTTGCACGCACAATATTCTTCCGCGCGCTTCCCCTGATTGCGGTAACGGGCTAGTGCGTACACCGGAAAGGAATTCTTATAAAGGTGGTATTTCAGATAAAAAACGCCAGGGAATCCCGTCCCGGTAAAATCATCTTCGCTCCACGAGCCGTTGGCGTTCTGCTGCGTCACCAGGTATTCCGCCGCGCGCCCCACCGCCGGATCGCTGCGGTCCGCTCCCGCCAGCAGCCCAATCAATCCCCACGCGGTCTGCGAAGGCGTGCTGTTTCCCTGCCCCTTGGTTGATTCCATCTCATAGCTCAACAGCGACTCGCCAAAGCTTCCGTCAGCCTTCTGCACCTGCCGCAGCCAGGAAACCGCCCGCGCGCAATAATCCTGCGCCGTCAACGAAACCGTCTCCAATGCCCGCAACACGCCGCTCGTCCCATAAACATAATTCACGCCCCAGCGCCCAAACCAGGACCCGTCCTTCGACTGGTCCTTCGTCAGGAAGCCCACCGCCCGCTGAACCACTGGATGCTCGGCCGGCCAGCCGAAGCGTCCCAGGCATTCGAGCACTCGTGCCGTCACATCCGCCGTCGAAGGATCGATCATCGCATTGTGATCCGCGAACGGGATGTTGCACAAAATCTGCCGGTCGTTGTCGCGGTCAAACGCGCCCCATCCGCCATCGCGATTCTGCATGCTCAGCAGCCACTGCACGCCGCGCCGCAGCGCCGCCTCCATGCGCTTTTCATCCGGGAACTTCACGCGCTGCAGCGCCATCAGCACAAACGCCGTGTCGTCCACATCCGGATAAAAATCGTTGCGATATTCAAACGCCCAGCCACCCGGCTCTGCGTCCCGGTTCTTAATCTGCCAATCTCCGCCGCCCAGAATCTGCTTCGTCAACAGCCAGTCCGCCGCCTTCACCAGCGCAGGATGGTCTGCAGGCAACCCTGCCTCTTCCAAAGCCACCATCGCGATGCAGGTGTCCCACACCGGCGAAACGCAAGGCTGAAGGCGAATCGTGTCGCCTTCTTCAATCTCGAACCGCGCAAATTCCTTGATTTCGCGGAACGTCAGCGGATCGTCCGGCCCATGCCCCATCGCCATCAGCGCAAAGATCGAATTCATCATCGACGGATAAATCGCCGCCAGCCCGTCGGTGCGCTCCATGTGCTCAACCATCCATTGCTTCGCTTCCCGCAGCGCCTTGTTGCGCAGCGGCTTCCAGGGCAGTTTTTCATAAAGCTTCAGCCCGCGGTCCACCGCAAGAAACAGATTCTTCCACGACACTAGTTGCTTGCTCCAGCTGAACGCCGCAGTTTTCTGGGAAGGGTCCTTGAACAACTCATCCACGCGCGCATGTTCCGGCAACCGGAAATCCGGCCGCAGCGACGACAGAATCGACATCGGAATCACGATTCCGCGCGTCCACGAAGACATCTCGTAAATGTTCAGGTAAAACCAGTTCGGCAGCAGCATCAGCTCCGGCGGAATCGCAGGGACCAATTCCCATCCCACCGCGCCCACCAACGCCAGATAAAATCTCACGTACGAATTCGTATGCTCCAGCCCGCCCAGACGGTGCACTGCCTCGCGCGCTTTCGTAAGGTGCGCCGAATCCGGCGAATCACCGGCCAATTTCAGTGCGAAATAAGCTTTGCAAGTGGCATTCAGTTCGGAGGGCCCATTCGGATAGATCGGCCAGCCTCCATCGGGCAGTTGCTTCTGGCGCACATAATTGGCCAGCTTAGCAATCCTGGCCGGTTCAGCCTTGCCCAAAACGTGGAGGTAATAAATGTAGTCGGACTCGAGGGTAGTGTCGGCTTCCAGTTCGCCGTGCCAGTAGCCTTCTTCCGCCTGCACGGATAGGAGGTACTCCGCCCCATTCTTCACGGCGGTTTCGATCTTCTCCGCCCAGCCCTCTTGGCGCCACGGTGCCGGCACCGGTGCTGTGGGAATCTCCTCTCCTACGCGTACAAATGACGCCATCTATGCTCCCCCCAGAGCAGATCGAAAAGCAGCCGGGGAAACCCCAAGCCGCCCCCATGAAACCCCTAAATTCTCTGATGCCTTGGACTTCCGGAAGGTAACGTGGCTGATCTCAACCAGGTACCCCCAGTACTTTCTTATTATCGCCGTCGATTATAACTCGGTCAACGCCTAAGATGCCCATCCGCCAACAGCAGGTTGTCACTAAGTGTCACACCTGGGCTCCGCCCGGTGCATCCAACATTCGATGCACTAAAACCTCTAACGGCCCAGGCAGTGGCTCCCCTTCCCGCTGGAGCACCGACGGTTTCTCCTGCAGCAATTTTGCTGGAAGCTTCATCCACAGAGGAGCCGGCGGCCCCTCGCCTCCCACATCGCCCCGCAGCACCAGAGCATGAGCCCGATCCAGGGCAATCTGTGCCGACTCCTTGAAATCCTCACGCAAAGGGTCGATCACGGCGAAATACAGAGACGGCTTCACAAATTGCATCAGCGAATTGCTTTCCAATATCACCGCGCGATTTTCCTTGTCATCCACTTTCCCGGCAATCTCCCGCAATGCATCCCTCAACAGCGGCAAACCCTCAGCGAGATAGCCCTGTTTGGTCCTCAGCCAGAACGATCGCTTTGCACCAGCCGCCAGGAATCGCGCGCTATCTGTTCCCGTGTCCGCATTCGTTTCCCAATCCAGCGCGCAAACGTGCTCCTCTGGCGCGCAATCGCAGTTCTCCCCGTTCTGCGCGCAAACCCCATGGCCATACTGCGTAATCTTCCCCGCAATCCATTCCGTCTTCGGAAACGCCGCAATGATGTCGCACACCAGTTGCGTCTTCCCAATGCTCCGCGTGTGCCCGCCCACAACGACGAGTCTCCACAGCGTCCCCTCTTTTACCGGAACCACTGACATTCTCTCACCCACTAATTTGATGCCCCAGCCACCCCCAAAGAATGCTGTCAATGTATCTACAAAAGTCTCCGCGAACTCTGCGGCCCCTCTGTGATCTCTGTGGCTAACTCTTCTCTTCGATTTTCTTTACTCTCGCAGCCAACTCCGGCAACCGCGCAAACCAAAAATACGACTCCTTAAACTGCTCCAGCGGCCGCGCCGGAGTTCCCCACACCGTCTGTCCCGCCCGAATAATCTTTCCCGTCGGAATCCCCGCCTGTCCCCCCGCAGTCGACCCGTCTTCCAGCGTGCAGTGATCCGCGATCCCCACCTGCCCGCCCACCACCACGTGATGTCCCAGCTTGCTCGACCCCGAAATCCCTGTCTGCGCGGCGATCACCGTATGCGCCCCAATCTGCACATTGTGGCCTACATGCACCAGGTTATCCAGCTTCACTCCTTCCGCGACCCGCGTATCATCCAGCGAGCCCCGATCAATGGTGGTGTTCGCCCCGATCTCCACATCGTCCGCAATCTCCACCAGTCCCGTTTGCGGAAATTTCCAATATCGCTCTCCATCGAACGCAAATCCAAATCCATCCGCCCCCAGCACCGCCCCCGCGTGAATCTCCACTCGATGTCCGACGCGCACCCCGGAGTAAAACGTCACGCGCGGATGAATCCTGCAGTTCTCCCCAATCCAGCAGCCCGGGCCAATCACGCAATGCGCGCCGATCTGAGTGCCCTCTCCTACGTGCGTGTCTTCTGCAATCACCGCATAAGGCCCGATACTCACGTTCGCACCAATCCGCACCAGCGGCGCCACAATCGCCGTCGGATGAATCCCCACTGCTATCGGCGCGCGCTCCAGCAGCAACGCCGCGGCTTTGGCGAATGCCACTTTGCTCTTCCCGCTGCGCAGAACGGTTTTCCCCGGCAAAGCGATTCCTTCCTGCGCCACAACGCAACTCGCTGCGGAACCCGCCGCGCGCTCCGCATGTTTCGCCGCCTCAACATAAATCAACTGCTTCGCCCCGGCGCGTTCCGGCGCCGCCACCCCGGTAATCTCCAGCGCCTCATCTCCCTCGACTCGCGCCTCAATCGCCTTCGCCAACTCCCCCGCCGTCCACTTCATCCCCGCCTCCATTCCACTCTTCTCCGCGTCCTCTGAGGAACCTCTGCGTGCTCCGTGTGAAATTTTCCTTTTCTCTTCACAAAAAACCGTACAGCGGCGGCTCTCCCTCCGGCCGGTTCTTCCACCGCGCATGAATCCAAACCCACTGCTCCGGATGCTTACGGATAATCTGCTCGATCACCTTCGTAAACCGCTGTGTATTTTCTCGAATGTCCCGTTCCGCATCCCCAGTACGCACCAACTCTATCGGAGGCTCAAACCGCAGCCGGTACTTCTGCAAATTCTTATCCCAGTACGCATATCCCGGCACGACCGCCGCATCCGTATGCAACGCCACCCGCGCAATTCCGGTAGTCGTGCAAGCCTGCGTCCCGAAAAAATCCACAAACACGCCTTCCCCCGGCATCGTGTTCTGGTCTGCCAGAATCCCGATAGTCCCCGCCTCTTTCAAAACCTTCATCATCATCCGCGCCGCTTCATTCTTGTAAATCGGCCTGTTACCCGACCGCCCTCGATATTCATTCACCAAAGCATCCAGCGGCGCATTATCCAAAGGCCGCGCCATATAGTGCAGTGGAAAACCGTATAACGCATGCGCATACGAAGAAAGCTCCCAAGCACCGATGTGCCCCGTGAGGTAAATCACGCCCTTTCCGCGGCTCTTCCCCGCCAGAAAATTCTCATGCCCGTCCAGCACCACCACATTTTCAATATTCTCTCGCGTGTACCCCGGTAGCCGCGCAAACTCCGCCGCCATCCATCCCAGATTTCGGGCCATCCCGTTCAACGCAGCCCGCCCCTGCGCCTCGCTCCACTCCGGAAACGCTAATTGCAAATTAAATTCCGCCGTCTTCCGCATTTTCGGCAGCAGCAACAGCAGTAGCCGAATCGTCCCCGCGGCCAACCCTCGCGCCACCGGCCGCGGCAACACCCCCAGCATTTTCACAAACGCCCAAGCCACCACGTATTGAAGCCGCTCGATCATTTCCCGTTCGCGAAGCCCCTTTGGAGTGCGGTAGCTCTGCTACCGCTTTTGCGGTTGATCCCCACAGAAAAGTTCAACCACCCGCGGACCAATCCGACCAGTCCTTCACTTCCAACCTTCCAAGATACACCGACAATGCTAAACTCCTCCTTCCGTGACCCAAACCAGCAACGAAATCCCCGTATCCCAGCCGCTCTCACCCACAGTGCGCGCCCTCTGGATCGCACTGATCCTCTCCACACTCTATCTCTGCTATTTCCACAATCTCGGCGCACTCGGCCTCGTCGGTCCCGACGAACCACGTTACGCATGGATCGCCCGCGACATGCAGGAAACAGGCGACTGGGTCACGCCTCGCCTCTACGGCAATCCCTGGTTTGAAAAGCCCCCACTCTACTATTGGGGCGCCGCGCTCAGCTTCAAATATTTTGGCGTCAGCGATACCTCCGCCCGCTTGCCTTGCGCCATTTCCGCGCTCCTCGCCACACTCGCCCTTGCTTGGCTCACCTTACGCCTATACGGCGCCGAAACCGCTCGCTGGCTCCTGCTCCTCCTGCCCACCACTGTCGGCATGATCGGCTTCTCCCACTCCGCCGCCACCGACATGCCCTTCGCAGCCATGCTCACCATCGCCATGGTTTTCGCCGCAAAACTTCTGAATCTCATTCCGTCCGTCACCGCGCAATCGCAAAGCTCCGCAGCCGCCGGGAGCCCACTCCGTTCCTTAACCTCCTTAACCTCCTCAACCTTCTTTACTTCCTTACTCTTCGGGGTTTTTCTCGGCCTCGCCACTCTCGCCAAAGGCCCTGCCGCAATAATTCTCTCCGGCGGCGCGGTCCTTCTCTGGACCGTTTTTACAAAACGCTGGCGCGACGCCTTCCGCTGCCTTCATCCCGTCGCCATCTCCAGCTTCTGCCTCACCGCTCTTCCCTGGTACATCCTCTGCGCCCGCCGCAACCCCGACTTCTTCCACGTCTTCATCATCGAGCACAATTTCAACCGCTTCCTTACCCCCCAATTCCAGCACATCCAACCCATTTGGTATTACGTCCCCATTTTTATCCTGGCGGTCTTTCCGTGGATATTTTTCCACGTACTTGCAAAGCTGCAATTCCTCGCAAATTGGAGGCGGCGGCTTCCGGAAAGCCAAACGCAGGCCTTCCTGCTAGCCTGGGCCGGCTTTACCTTCTTGTTTTTCACCCTCGCAAAATCAAAGTTGCCAGGTTACATCATGCCGGCGATCCCTCCGATGGCGCTGCTCATGGCAAACGCAACTGCCTCAACGGCCGGGGAATCGAGCCGCTCTCCACGTTGGCCAGTTCTCGGTACCGGTCTGGCCCTTCTCATTTTCGGAATTGTGCTGCAGCGCCAGGCTCAAAAAATCCCCCAAATGCTTTGCGTGGGTCCTGCCTGCGGGGTCACACCCATTTGGGCCAGCGCCGTCGCGGGCGGAATCGCAGTTAGTTTCCTCGCTGCCCTCCGCAGACTTAGAATCGGTCTATTCACCGCGGTTCTTGCAACCTTACTCCTCGTCGCTGAAGTAGAACGGTTTCTTCCGGACATTGATGCCGGCATTTCAGCCCGTAGCGCCGTTTACTCAGTCAAAAGTGTTTGGCCGGAGTTCTCTGCAGAAAATTCGGCAGTCTGGCAAATCAATCGTTCGTTTGTCTACCAGCTGAACTACTACGCCGGAAAAGAAATTCACGATTGGAAAACTGGAGAGCCGCGTCCGGTGTGGCTCTTCGTGCCAAAGGGCAAGCAGCGGGAAGCTGCCGGCCTCGGATTTCGTTGTTTGAATTCTGTCGTGCTTCCTGCAGTCATCCCATGCCGGGACGCGGGTTCACCTGGGGGACTTGCCGGCGGGGGCGCTGGCGGCAATCTGGGTGACAGGCAGCCGCGCTAGGAAGAATGTCACCACGCGATTCTCGTACGCGCGCTTTTCATCGTCCGGCAGATTCACGAAGTTCCCGTGCGGGATGACCGCTTGCTCCCGGGGCTCTGGCGCCTTCAGAAACATCTCGCGAGTGATCGAAGCCGGCTCCGGATCATCCCCGGCCTCGATAAACAGCATCGGCACCCCCGCCATTTTCGAGATCTTCGCCGACAGCGGCGGATCGTTCTTGTGCTCGTAATTCATCCACTCAAAGCACATCTGCGCCGACTTCACCATAAACGGAAATCCGCCTACGCCTGTCTTTTCGACCCCGATTTTCACCATCTGCCTCGGATAGTCGTACACCGCATCCAGTGCCAGCGCCCGCACCCGCGGATCTTTCTCCGCCTCTCGCAACGCCGCGTACGCGCCCAGGTTGTAACCCCACAATCCGAAACGCGTCGCGTCCACGTCATTCCGTTTAGCCAGTATGTCAATCGCTGCCCGCACTTCGTCCGCCTCGCGGTACCCGAACGTCGTGACGCCCGCATTGGCTCCGTGCGCGGCAAAGTCAAACACAAACACGTTGTATTGGTGATCCTGCAGCGCCGAAACCAGCGTCAGCAATTCACCCCGGCTCGATTCATATCCGTGCAACAGGATGACCGTCGGCGCACCGCGGAATCCCGGAAAAAACCATCCCCGCCGGCTCCCAAGTCCCGCGATACTAAAATCCACTTCGTCGGGGCGTCCCGGAAAGCTGGCCATATTAATTTCGGAACTGGTGCGCTGCGGCTTCACGATCCAGTACGTGAGGACGCCGGAAATCACCACCGTGGCCAGGAGGGCGAAGAAAACGAACGCCAGAATGACGATCAGGAGTTTCGTGTACCAGCGGCTCGGGTAGTGCAGTTCATCAACGATGGACATGGGCTCAGGGGCTGGTCTGTGCCAGCGTGTCTAATTTCCGCCTTACTTGCTGCGTTCCTGAATACTATAGCCAAATCGTAACATGCGAATTCCTACCGCTCGCTTCCGTTCTCTGCCCGATGTGCTCGATTCGTATAGGGTTTAGGGGGTTGATTTGGCGGGAGTTCCCCCGAATCGGCTATCATGTCACGTGCGCCGGCGTGCAGCACACCGGCCCTTTCCGATGAATATCATTGACCTTCGCCAGACGACTGTCCGTCAGCTTGAGCCGCTGCTGCTTGAGGAAGCCCGCCATTGGCGCGACGAACTCCATTGGGATTACCGCAGCGCGCTCGACCTGATCAAGCGATTCCTGGATGCCCACGCGCTTTCCGGCTGCGTTGCGTTTGAAGGCGGGCATGCGGTCGGCTACTCCTTTTACGTGCTCGAAGACTACAAGGGATTGATCGGCGGGCTGTACGTTTCGCCGAGCCAACTGCAGGAGCCGATCGGGCGGCGCCTGCTCGACGAAATGCTCTTCAGCATGCGCGCGCTGCCGCAGTTGCACCGCATCGAAGCGCAGCTTATGCCGTTCGGCGGGCCGGTGGATGCCGCGCTGCGCGACCAGGGCTTCCGGCTGTACACGCGGCAATTCATGCTGCTCGATCTGCAGAAGAAGAGCGACCCTGTCCCGAGCGTGAATTCCGGTTTGCGGCTCGATCGCTGGCACGAACGCTACTTCGAGCCGTGCGCAAAACTGATTTATTTGGCTTACGCGAATCACGTGGACGGTGACATCAACGACCAATACCGCACACGAAACGGCGCGCTGAAATTCCTGAAGAACATCATCCTGCTTCCCGGCTGCGGCCAGTTTCTGCCGAATGCTTCGTTCGTCCTCCATCATCCGGAAAGCGAAGAACTCGCCGGCGCGATTCTAACCAGTGAAGTCTCCACCGGTGTGGGTCACACCACGCAAATCTGCGTGATGCCCGGCTTCCAGGGCCACGGCCTCGGCCGCATCCTGATGATGACCGCCGCGGAAACGCTCCGCGCGCAAAATTTCAGCGAACTCACTCTCACCGTCACCACCGAAAACCGCACCGCCGTGCACCTCTACGAGCGCCTGGGCTTCTCGAAAGTAAGGAGCTTCACAGCCGGCGTCTGGCCGAAATAACCGTGCCCCCTCCCCGGCATTTGTAGCGGCCGCCTTCCGAGGCGGGCGCCTTACGCCAAGGCCGTTATCGTGTTGCAGAGGTGCAACCTAGCCTTCCGAATCCGCTTTTTCTTCCGGTCCGCTTGAACGCTGGTTGCCTTTTTCTTGGGACAAAATCTCCCTACTTCTGCCTTGCTCCAATCCAAAACCTCCTACACATCCGTCAAATCAATGTCGGAGTTCTTCATCGCGGCAAGTGCCGAGATATCTTTCCGCTGTTCTTTTCTGAGCCGCTTCATGAATTTTCCTTCACCACGCAACTTGTGAATCCACGGCCACATTTCTAGGTGAAAATTCGCTGCCACCAATGTTTCTTTCCCAGGGTGAACGCCGGATCAGATATCACGAACTGGGGTGTCTCGACCCTGAGATGGCCCGGCCCAATGAATTCAATGAGTTCTGGGGGAGATCCCTCGCCTCTCCCCCCGGAAACGAAATCGCAGGTTAGCTGAAAATCCTTTGGTTCCGAAATTGGCTTAAATTTCCAGGCCAAGACAATTTTTCGGATTGGCTCCGCCAATAACTGGCGTCCCTCAACAACGGTGACATTGCTTATGTCTCCGCTTCTTTCAACTGTAATTCGCAAAACCACAGTTCCCGACGAGTTCGTTACTCTTCCAAGGGGTGGGTAGTGGATCGGATTGTAGTCGGTTATTTCTAAACCCGTCCCCTGAAACAAATCAGTCCCGACGGGTGTTTTGGTGTGAAGCTTTTCTTGAGCTTTTTCGAACTCATCACCGGGGAGCCACTTGATTTCGGCGGGTTGGGTTGCGGCGGCTTGGCCGAGGGCGTAGCCGAAGCTGGCTAGCTTGGCGTCGCCGGTGAAGTCCCAGGATTCGACGAACGCGTCGGCGGGCTTGTGGTAGTGGTTTTCTACGTAGTCTTTGGATTGCGCTTCGCCCCAGGCTAGATTGTGCCCTTTGAATTTGAGGCCTTCGCTGATGGAGAAGGCGGGAATGCCTACGCGGCCGAGGCTGAAGTGGTCGGAGCGGTAGTAGTGGCCGGCTTCGGGATGCGCGTCAGGCTTTATCGCCAGGTTGAATTCTTTGGAGAGCTTTTCGACTTGGGGATAGAACGTGGTGCGTTCCGCACCGCTGACTTCGACTTCTTCGGGGATCCCGATCGGGGCGAGCGCATCGTAATTCAAATCCACGATGGGCTGCACGGGCAGTTGATCGAGATGCTTGCCCAAGTATTCGGAGCCGAGCAGGCCTTGCTCTTCCGCGGTAACTGCGGCGAACAAAATCGAGCGCGGCGGCGCGGGTTTGGTTCCCGCCCACACTCGCGCCAACTCCAGCAAAATGCCACAGCCGGTGCCGTTGTCCACGGCGCCGTGATAGATCTGATCACCCTTGGCGCGCGCAGGATCGATGCCGAAGTGGTCGTAATGCGCGGTATAGAGAACCGCTTCTGCTCGCCGATGATCCATGTCGGAGCCCTCCACCATCCCCAAAACGTTGCGTGAAGAGAACGGGCGAATGGACGAAGCCACGTGCGCCTTCAGATGAACCGGCAATTCGATGGGCTTGAAATCACGTGACTGCGCTTGCTTATACAGGTTGTCCAGATTCAGGCCGCCCATGGCCACCAGCTTGCGAGCGACTTCGAGGTGAATCCAGGACGCCGCTTCCAACTTGGGCGTGCCGTCGAGCTTCAGATACGAGCGCTCGCCGCCCCAGGAATTGCGGACGACTTCCCAGGGATAGCTGGCGAGGTCGGTGCGATGAATGATCAGCGTGCCCACGGCACCGCGCCGCGCGGTCTCTTCAAATTTGTAGGTCCATCGGCCGTTGTAGGTGAGCGCCTTGCCTTTGAAAAAATTGGGGTCGTTGGACTCTGGCTCGCTGACGAAGAGCAGCGCCACTTTGCCGCGCAGGTCGTAGCCCTTGTAGTCGTCCCACTTGTTTTCCGGAGAAGTGATGCCATAGCCGACGAATACAATCGGGGCATCCACGTCTGCGGATTCGGTCTGCGTCTCGTTGCTGGTGACGTAATCATCGAGATTCTTCAATTCCACGGGCGCGCCATTCGCAGGGACAAAAGAGAAGGTCGTCGCGGGGAGAGATCGGACACCAACCATTGGCACGTCCTGAAAGTAGCTGCCGTTGGTTCCGGCGGGCTTCAGTCCGGAAGACTTGAACTGGTCGGCAATCCAGTTGGCGGCCGCATCGCCGCCCTTCTGACCGGTGCCGCGGCCTTCGAACTCGTCGCTCGAAAGGTATTTGACCGCAGTGCGAATGCGCTGGGGATCAATATTGGGGGCGTGAGTCTTTTCGGCAAGCAGCACACCGGCAGCCAGCACAACACACGAAAGCAAAAGGACAGATTTACGCATGCAAGGACTCCCCCGAAGAAATTGGAATTGACAGCGCCCACTTTAGCACGCGGAACATGCTAAGCAGAACACTACCGACGAACGGGCATGCGGGCCGCTCTTTCGAACGTTTTTTCATTTTGGGAAGGAGGCCGTTCGAATGGCAAACGCTAACTGCTTCCCTTCCAACACTTCCAGGAATCCATTCGAATATTTATGTATAACTAAGTAACCTTCAAGTAATACTTTAAATGTCGGCGCGCCGACATTTTCAATTCCCTGCTACCGACGATTCGGAAGCGTGGTGGCAATGACGAAGGAGCCGCCGGCCATTACGAGCGCCACAAACAGGCTCGACCACTCGTCTCCATTGTGCAGGCTGGCGTATACCCGCGGACCATGGAGCGTCACGACCCACAGGAAGAACATCAGACCAAGGGCGGTTGCTGCGAGGCGGCCGAGTATTTTGAGAGCGATGCATGCGCCGGCGACGATGAAGCCCGCACCGGTGAAGTAAATCCACAACAGGTGACCGGGGAGCCAGGCAGGGACTAGCGTTTCGAGGTAGGCAGCGTACTCGAAATGCTGCCAGCCGAAAATGATCAGCGTAAACGCGAAAACGAAACGCGCGAGTTCGCTGGTGATTCTCAGTGCGTTGTGCCAGGCAGAGGATTTGGCCGAGCCGCTTGAAAATGTTCCGGCGAGGACGAAGGCAGCGGCGGCAATGGCTAGCGGCTCGAGAGCGCGGGTGCGGTCGTTGCCTTTGTGGATGACGTCGGAGAGGTGCTGCAAATGAAAGACGAACACGCAGAACAGGAAGAGCGCGCCGATCAGAACGGCGAAGAGGCGTGCGTTCCATCGAGCGGCGATGGAAACAGCAGCGACCATTAGAAAAGCACCCACCAGGTATGCACCGGTGCTCCCGCCCGGCGCCCAGGGAGGAACCGGTGGCAGGCCGCCGAGATAGTGTCCGTAGAGGAGATATAGCACGCCGAAGGCGGCGATGCCAATTGCGAAAAGGATGCGGCCCAGGTGGCGGAGGAAGAGCATTCGTTTTTTCGAGTTCAGCGAAAACGGAAATCCCGGCGACAGCATATCCGAGATTGAGCGACGGCGGAAGAGCTAGCGGTCCTTAGCCATAGGTTATAGATAAAGATAACGTAGAGGCGCAGACGGCACTGAGGATTTGCAGAGAAGAGATAACAGAGGGCAACGTAAAACTGCCTCTACGCTGCAGGTGCTGGCTTGAAAGCCAGCACCTATATAGATGAGAAGAATTTGTGTGGTCTAGATATTTCCAAGCTCGGCGGATTGCGCTCGACACAGCATGCGGATGTGGATGCAGGTATATTCAGTGACCAATTCGCTGGTACTTCTGCCAGCCAATGTCGCGGCATCGATCTCAGTGGTCAGTAAGATTGACGTTGCAACATCGGCGCTGCATCCCAAACAATATTTCTCGAATCGTCCGGGGAGATCGAACAGCTCCCCGCGATGACCACAAACACTGCACTGCCCACTTAAGTCCTGCTCTGAGCCTTTCGGACCCGTAACCATGGCAATTTTCCCCTTGCCCCGAAATGAAGATCTTCGTGTTTTTCGATGCGGAGCACATCGGATCGATCGGATTGGCCGGGGAGTCGCTTTGGCGGTGCGCATAGCAGTGTCTTGACGATGGAGAATCGAGAGGGCACTTCTGAGCGCGAAAGCGAAACCCCATGCCTCTCAACCGTCATTAAGAATGTTAGGAAACGGCCGCCTAGGAAATCCTGAGGTATCTATTAGAAAATCATAAACAGGCGAAAGCAGTCCCCAGCTAGCGCCAATTTAAGAGGGGAGAGTAAGGCGAGAGCACAGCGAGGAATCGCTGCGCCACATTGCGGACTCGGGTTATTTTTTGGGTAGGGCGCGGTCTTTCAGGAGGTTTTTTAGCTCGGACATGAATTCCTGGACGTCTTTGAAGTCCATGTAGACGCTGGCGAAACGGACGTAGGCAACTTTGTCGAGCTTCTTGAGGCGGTGCATGATCATTTCGCCGATTTCGGTGGTGGTCAGTTCCCTTTCGGTGGCTTCGTGGACTACGCCTTCGATTTCGTCCACGATGGATTCGAGCTTGGGGGTGGGAACGGGACGCTTCTCGCAGGCTTTCAGCAAGCCTTGCAGAATTTTCTGGCGCTCGAAGCGTTCGCGGCGGCCGTCTTTCTTGATGACCATGTAGGGAATTTCGTCGATGCGTTCATAGGTAGTGAAGCGGCGCGAGCATTTGAGGCATTCGCGGCGGCGGCGAATGGTGTCGCCGGTGCGGCCCTCGCGGGAGTCAATTACCTTGTCGTCGAGATGCGCGCAGAAAGGGCACTTCAATTGGGAGTATCTCCGTGGTGCGTTTTTTTAAGAGCGGACGGTCCCGCAAAATCATCCGGGACGCAAAATGCGCATCTAAGAAGGCCGTCCCTGCAAAAATCGAGCCTGGGTGATGCGCTCTTTCGATCAAGGTGGGCTTTCTTCAGGGGCTAAAGCCCATTTGTTCTCGCCACCTTACGCCGGGGCTAAAGCCCCGGCCTCCTAAAGAAACTTAGGAGAAACCCAGGAAGACAGGCTAAAGCCTGTGCTACTAAAAGCGGAGCAACCCAAGAGGGCGGCGTAAAGCCACCCCTACAATTGCTTGGCGGCTTGGCCTGCCAGTTCGGCTTCGATTTGCTCGCCTTCATGTTCGCGCATGCGTTTCAGTTCGCCTAGCGACCATCCTTCGCGGATCAGGAGCGGGACGCCGGCAAAGGAACATGACGCGAACGTGACCAGCCACAGGATCATTGCTGCGGCCAGTGCCGGCTCTCTTTCTACTCCATACAGCTGAGTGAACGCAACGACTGAAAGAGCCTGCGCGCCTCCTCCTGCGACAGGGAGTTGCACGGCAGAGCCGACCAAGCTGAAGACCATGATAAGCACAGCATCGGGAAATCTCAGGGATGCGAGCTTTCCGCCGAAGCTCTGGAGCACGAGGAGATAGACGCAGACGACGAGAAGCCAATGCAGCGCGGAGTAAATCACGGCGGCGGCGACGTCGCCCCAAGTGCGGATGGTCTGCACACCCCGCACAAAGCCCAGGAGATTGCGCGCTACTCCAGCACGCCAGCCGTGTTGCGTGAGCCAGCTCTGCATGCGGCGCTCGAGGAGGGCGGAGCCGTGAAGGCGCAGGTAGATTAGGCCGGAGATGGCGACGATGGCGAAAAGGGCAAAAAAAGTGCCGGCGGTGCGCGCACCTTTTTCGAACGCCTGGCCAGCGCCTTGCGCGTTGAGGTGGCCGGAGGATTCGAAGATGAGGAGGCCAATAGCGGCGAGAACAGCGGTGCTTGCTGCGTCAAGGATGCGCTCGAGGACGTAGATGCCAAAAATGTCCGAGAGGGGGATTTTGTCTTTGCGCGAGATCAGCAATGGGCGAATAGGTTCGGCGGGGCGGCCGAGAAGGAATAGGGCGGCGAAGCCGGCGAGTGTCATGCGATAGATGTTCCAAAAGCTCGAAGGACCGAGATGGGATTGAAATTTATGCCAGCGGAGGGCACGCAGCGCATAGCAGCCGTAGATTGCAACGATCGAAAGCAGGAGGTAGAGCAAGTTCGCCTGGCGGACGGCTTCCCATAGCTTGGCGCCGCTGAATTGGCTGAGATGGAGACTGCCGCGGAAATGATATAGAAGGTATCCGGCCACAAGGATACCCAGAGCGGCAAACAGCGATTTCCTCGACTTCAACGCCATGAGAAAGCAGAGTACGGGGGTGCTGGGGGCGGCGTCAAGCGGGGATAAGCAATGTGGTTCCAACAGGTTGTAACATGAAGACGTTGTAAGTCTGGGCGGGAGCGGGTAAGATGCCAGCCAAACGGTCGGTTGGGACGGCCCCAAGGCGGGAACATTTCCGGTGCATTTTACGTTCCATACATTGGCAGGCCGAAAAACCCACCTGCGGGTACTGCACAGGCAGGTGTCTGGAAGATGGGGCTGAGGGAGCTTGGAGCAGGATGCCCAACTGGTCCAGCAATGTCTCCAGGGCGAAGGCTCGGCCTGGGAGGAACTTGTGCGCCGCCACACGCGCCGCATATTTAACATCTGCTACCGGTTCACGGGCAACCGCACGGAAGCCGAGGACCTGTCGCAGGATGTGTTCCTTAGGGTGTACCGGACGCTGGGAAGTTACCGCTCGGCGCACGGGGGATTCGCGACCTGGGCGACGAGCGTCACGCGGAATCTGTTGATTGATCATTACCGGCGGACGAAACGCGATCGCATTACGGATTCGCTGGATGACAAAATGCCAGTAGTGGAAAACAAGGAATCGGCTGGACGGCGGCCGGACGAGCAGGCGCTGCTGGGCGAATTGAGCATGCAGGTGCAGAGCGCGTTGACGAGGCTTTCGCCGGAATTGCGCGAGGCGGTGATTTTGCGGGATTTGCAGCAGTTGGAGTACGCGGAGATTCAGACGGTGCTGGCGGTGCCGGAGGGTACGGTGAAGTCTCGGATTAACCGCGGAAGAATTGAGCTGGCGCGGATTTTGCAACAGATGGGAGTGCGTCCGGCATGAGGAAGCGGATGAGTTGCGGCGAGTTTATGTTTTGGCGGACGAGGGTTACTTCGTTCGCAGGGGGCAAGCCATGACCTGGACTTGCGAACTGATTGAAGCGCGGTTGAGCGATTACCTGGAAGGGCTGCTGCAAGGGTCGGAGCGCGTGGCGTTTGAAGCGCATGCGAACTCGTGCGCGGACTGCGCGCCGCTGGTGGCGAGCGTGCGCGGCCTGGTTGGCGAAATGCACGCGATGGAGGAATTGGAGACGCCACCGCGATTGGTTTACGCGATTCTGGACAAGACGCTGGGACCACGGGAGACGGTGACCGGCTGGCAGGGATTCCTGAACGTGATTCGCGGACTGGCGACGCCGAAGTTTGCGTATGGAGCGGCGAGCGTGATGGCTACGCTGTTTATCGTGCTTGGCGCATCCGGCTTTTCCCTGCGCAAGGCGAAGTTGGCGGAACTGCGCCCGGCCGCAATTTACCAAAGCGCGGACCGCGGAGTGCATCGCGTGCGCGCGGCCTGCGTGAAGTACGTGAGCGACCTCCGCGTGGTCTACGAGATCCAGTCCCGCCTGCGGCAGGATGAAAACAATCTCCAGACAACGCCGGAAGAGATGCTGCCGAAGTCTGCACCGGAAAAGAATCCGGGACAGACGGATCAGCAGAAACCTTCGCAGCCCCGGCAGCAGAATCGCGCGAATAAAGTGAGCCGGCAACTGGAAATGCTGGCGGCGGAGTTACCGATGCTGAGCGAGAGGAGCATTCGATGAACTGTGCGGTGCATGCGGATACGGAGGCATCGGGGTATTGCCGCAATTGCGGCAAGGCGATGTGCGCGGCGTGCAGCCACAGGGTGAGGGACGTTCTTTATTGCGAGGATTGCCTGGCGCAACATGTGGGGTTGCCGGTGGCGGCGCCTCCCAGTGCGGCGCCCGGTGTGGCAGCTGATCCGGGCGGATTTGCGCCGATTGCGACGCCGAGCCAAAAACAGCACAATGCACCGGTGCTGGCGTTTTTGCTGGGGTTTATCCCGGGACTTGGGGCGATTTATAACGGCGAGTACAACAAAGCGATCATCCACGTGGTGATTTTCGGCGCGATCATTTTTGGAATTGCGAGCGACCTCGGGGAAAGTCTGCAGGGACTTTTGATTTTTGCGCTGTGCGTGTTTCCGTTTTACATGGCGATTGACGCGATGCGGTCCGCGAAGGCGAAGGCAACCGGCCAGCCGCTTACGGATCCGTTTGAAAACTGGAGCGGGCAGCGGCCGCTTGGCCCGATAATCCTGATCGGGATCGGTGCCCTATTCCTGTTGAACAATTTGGGGATTTTTGAATTCTTCCGGATACGGCAGGTGTTTGTGCCGCTGGTGCTGATCGGGATCGGATTTTTCATGCTGAAAAATCGGGTGAGCGGAAAGAACTGAACGGAGGCGCGGATGGCTGCCCAGCTGAAGTGTCATTGCCAGAGTTGCACGATTCGGGGCCTGGTGGGTCCTGCCGTGGTGATCACGTTGGGAGTGCTCTGGCTACTGCATGAAACGCACGGCGGGAGATTTTATTTTGGCAGCACCTGGCCGGTGATATTGATCGTGATCGGATTACTGCACCTGGCCAGCTCGATGGCTTCGCGCGAAGGGCATGTTACTCCGGCACCACCGATAGGCGCGCCGCCCGCGCCACCTGCTCCTCCCGCGCCCGGTGCAGGCACGCCGCAAACTCCTTATTCCTCGCAGGGACAATAACCGTCCATGGCCACTCCAGCGCGCAGCAGTGGGCTTTTCTCCGGGTTGGTTCTGATTTCCGTTGGCATATTGGTGCTGCTGCACAATTACGGACACCTGGATCTGCACGGTTTTTTCCGGCGCTGGTGGCCGTTGATGATTATTTTCTGGGGCGCGGTAAAGCTTTATGAACGCACCGCGGGACACCGGTTCGGCGGGAGCGACGGTGGGCGCATTACCGGTAATGAAGTCGGTTTAGTGGTGGGAATGGTGGCGCTGGTGGCCATTGTGGCGCTGGCTGACCGCACCAAGCAGGTCCTTGGCCCGGTTCTCGAGCCTGGTGAATCCTTCAGTTACGACATCGACGTGGCCCCTAAGAAAATTCCAGCGAATGCGCGCGTACTGGTGCGCAACGGACGTGGAGACATTGCGGTGCGCGGCTCCGACAGCGGGGAAATTCGAGTGACCGCAAAGAAAACGGTGCGCTCCTGGAGCGAATCGGAAGCGGAGCGGATTGCCGAGCCGATCAAAGTGGCGATCGAGCAGAACGGGGATGGGTTTGAAGTGCGGCCCAGCGGCTTTGATCTTTCGAACTCGCGAATTGGCGTGGATCTGGAAGTGACCATTCCGAAAAAATCAGTGCTATCGATCAAGACGGATCAGGGCGACGTCTCCGTGACCGGGATTTCCGCCGATGTAGGTATCACGGATATGAAAGGCGACGTGGACGTGCGCGGAACCGCTGGCGACGTCAACGTGGAGATGCGCAAGGGCGACACGAAAGTTTCCGGGACCAAGGGCGACGTGAAAATTTCGGGCAAAGGTGGAGAGATTGAGGTGAACGAAACGGCGGGTAGCCTGACCGTGGAGGGTGAGTTTTACGGGCCGGTGCGCGCGGACAAGGCCGTTAAGGGTGTGCGCATGGTTTCGTCGAAGACCGATTTGACGCTTTCGGCGCTGGCGGGGCACATGGAAACCGGCTCCGGAAACATGGACATTGTGGATGCGCCGGGGAATCTGAGTTTGCGGACGCGGGATTCCGAGATCAACGTGGAAAATCCGGGCGGCAAGGTAAACATTGACAACCGCAACGCGTCCATCGGCGTGAGATTTTCTTCGGCTCCAAAGGAGGACGTGCAGATCACGAACTCTTCCGGGGAAATCGCGCTAACGGTGCCCGGCAGCGCGAGCTTTGAAATTGTGGCTGACTGCCGGAATTGTGAAATCAGCTCGGAGTTCGCGGGCCTCACTGCAACAAAAACAGAGTCAGGAGACTCTCATCTTGCCGGCAAATTCGGCAGCGGCAAAGGGCCGAAGATTATCTTGAAGACTAGCTATGGAAATATTTCGTTGCGCCGAACTTCGATGGCGCTGCCAGCGCCTCCAACGCCACCAGCTCCACCGATGCCACCGAAAGTGATTCCACCGTCGACAGAGCAGTGAGACTGGCGCGCGGTAATCAGTAATCAGTAATCAGTAATCAGTAATCGGTAATCAGTAAGAGGAGACCGCCGCGCCGTTGTGTTATACAGTAGATTTATATACTGTGTAGGCATATCAAGGCAGGCGGTGAGCCATGCGCGGTGCTCCACAAGCTGTGAAAGATCTCAAGATCTGGCAGAAGTCCATTGTGCTTGTCGAGTAGTGCTACAGGGTGTCCGCCAACTTGCCCCCCGCAGAGCGCTTTGGCCTCACCTCCCAGATCCGAAGGGCTTCGACCTCAGTTCCAGCCAATATCGCTGAAGGATTCGGCCGTTGGAACTCGCGGGAATTCCTGCGATTCCTTGCCATTGCAAGCGGCTCACTTCGCGAGCTAGAAACCCACTTAGTAATCGCTTGCCGCTTAGGATATCTCAGCGAGCGCGTGATTGAGCCTCTCTTTCAAAGCATCGATGAGTTGGCGAGGATGATTTACCGCATGCGCACGAGCATCAGTGCAACGTTGAGGGCACCACAAATACAAGTTGAAACGGCCCGGAAGCCGGGTTCGCGGAGTGCAGCAACGTTTGCAACATCCTCTTACTGATTACCGATTACTGATTACTGATCTCCTGCCAAGAGTGGCGGTAATTTCAGGCTGATAGCCGGCGGAGTTCGGAGAAGAAGGACGGATACGAGACTCCCGCGCAGTCGGCGTCGAGGATCTGGGTATCACCTTGGGCGGCGAGGCCGGCTACGGCGAAGGCCATGGCGATGCGGTGGTCGCCGCGGGGGTCGATTTCGGCGCCATGGAGTTGGCCGGCGCTGCGGCCTTCGACGCGGAGGCCGTCGGGGCGCTCCTCGACTTTGGCGCCCATGCGTTTGAGGTTTTCGGCGAGCGCGGCGATGCGGTCGCTTTCCTTCACGCGAAGTTCACCGGCATCGCGAATTTCAATTCCCTGCTCGGTGTAAGGGCCGAGAGCGGCGAGCATGGGCAGTTCGTCGATCAGGAGAGGCACCAGATCGCCGGAAATTACGCCGCCCTTGAGCTGCGCCCCTTTCACGGCCAGGTCACCGATCAGTTCGCTTTGCATGCTCTGCAGGTTCAGAACGGTGACCGACGCGCCCATCTGCTGAAAGAAATCCAAGATGGCGGAGCGGGTGGGATTCAGGCCGACATTGGCCATGTACAAATTCGATTCCGGCAAAAGCGAGGCCGCGGCAACAAAGAAGACCGCGGAAGAAATATCTCCCGGCACGTCGAGCGACTTGGGCTGCAGGGCCGGTTTTCCGTTGTTGGCGACGTGGCCGTGGATGGCGATGGTGCGACCGCGCTTTTCGATCTGCGCGCCGAACTCTTCGAGAGCGAGTTCGGTGTGATCGCGGGTCTTCGCGGGTTCCGTGACCTGGGTAATTCCCTCCGCATACAAGCCTGCGAGAAGAACGGCCGACTTCACCTGGGCGCTGGCCATGGGCATTTCGTAGTGGATGGAGCGGAGCTTGCCGCCGTGGATTTCGAGCGGGGGAAAATTGTCGTCCTTGGCGCGAATATCGGCGCCCATCTGGCGGAGCGGGGCCACGACCCGCTTCATGGGGCGCTTCTGGAGAGAGGCATCGCCGGAAATTCTGGTGGTGAATTCCTGGCCGCTGAGGATGCCGGAAAGCAGGCGGATGGTAGTGCCGGAATTTTCGGCGTCGAGGGAGCGCCAACTGGATTTCAAGCCGCGCAAGCCGTGGCCGGTGATTTTTACGGTGGTGCCTTCGACTTTGACTTCGGCGCCAAGGGCTTTCATGCAGCCGAGGGTGCTGTGGCAGTCATGGGCGGCAGCGAAGTTGCGGAGTTCGCTGGTGCCATCGGCCAGGGCGGCCAGCATGGCGTAGCGGTGAGAGATGGATTTGTCGCCGGGAAGTTCGAGGGGGCCGGAGAGGGCTTTTGCGGGGTGGATGATTTCGGTTTTCATTGGCGATTTAATTTTAGCATGGGGTGGAGGGGCGGCTGGTGACCTGGGATCAGAGAAAGAAAAGACGGAATTAACGCAGAGTACGTAGAGAGCGCAGAGTTCGCTGAGAAGAGGGGAGATCGGAGTTTCAATTAGGCTATCGGCTTGGGGCTGACGACACAAAAGCGGGCCGACCGGGTCGGCCCGCACTCCAACTGGCCTGTACTCGGGGACAGTTTTATCGGGGAACACGAGCCGAAATGCGATGAAAGATTTCGCAGCAGGGCTTCGTATTATCGATAGAGGGCGATACGCCCGAGAAGTTGTGAGGATCAGTCATGTCACCGCGTAATGCGTTCATGCAATTGATTACCAAGGCCGCGATCGGCTTTGGAGCGCTGTTTCTGGTGGGCGTGGTACTCGCCGCGATACCGAATCATCGGCCTCCGGTGATGGCGGAGACGTCAGCGGATCCTGGCCCGATGGGGCAGCAGTCCCAGGAGCAGGGGCAAGCGATGGATCAAAGCAAAATGCCTGGGATGACGATGGACATGGGAGACGAGAAGGCAACCGAGGCTGCCGCCACGCACGACATGGCGCACATGCATCATGGAGACAATCCGCACATGCACATGACTTCACCACGGCCGCAGACGGCGGCGGACGTGCAGAGGGCCGAGGAAATTGTGAAGGAGTTGCGCGCGGGGATTGCGAAGTACAAGGACTACCACGTGGCGCTCGACGAGGGTTACAAGATTTTCCTGCCGAACCTGCCGCAGCCGGAATATCACTTCACGAATTACGGGCATGGGTTTCTGGAAGCGTTCACGTTTGATCCTGCACGGCCCACTTCCCTGCTGTATAAAAAGACGACGGACGGATATGAGTTAGTGGGCGCAATGTACACGATGCCGAAGCGTGCGAGCGAGGAGCAGTTGAACGAGCGCGTGCCGTTGAGCGTGGCGACCTGGCACCTGCACACGAATCTTTGCATGCCGCCGCGCGACGAACGGAAGACCGCGGATTACACGAAGTTTGGGCTGCACGGATCGATTACCACACAAGAGGTTTGCGACGCCGCTGGCGGCAAATTTCATCCGGTGATTTTCGGCTGGATGGTGCACGTGTACCCGTACGAGGATTCCACGGACAAGATTTTCGCGATGCATCATCGGGATTGAATAAGTTCTTAGTATTTAGTGTTCAGTTTTAGGTAAGGACGGCGCTCCGTGGCCGTCCCTTTTGTTTTTCGTCTGCAGCAATTTCCGAGGCCTTGGCGCTTGCCGGTAGGATGCCGGCGCTACCTGCGATGAGGGAAAGGACTCACCCCTGGAAGGGGTGAGCTACAGGGATGGCAGACTACTGTTCTTTGAGTTTGAGGCGGGGCTTGTTTTCTTCGAGGAAGTCGCGGAGGTCTTTGGCCATGTCGAGGAGGCGGACCCACTGCTCGTAATAGAGCGTGACCGGGAAGCGGCCCAGGCCGTAGACGCTGACGCCGCCCTTTTCGCCGACGCGAAATTCCAAGGCGCCCTTTTTGCGGGCTTCCGTTTTCTTCTCAAGCTCGGCGATGCGCGCCAATAGTTCCTCTTTTGTCGGTTCGGACATAGTTCCCTCCAGATTTGGTCTGAATCATCCTCCCACACTCCGTAAGGGCCGCACAACCGAAGCGGTCCGCAACCGCATCGAGTTCCAGGACGTCTAAGGCTTCGGGACTAGGCTGGCTACGCAGGCAGTTGAATTGCGTACTGCGGGCCTGCCCGGTATCATGGGCGCTCACGTTGGTTCACGGTTTGGGGGATCGTTCCTCTATATGGTTCGTCTCGCGCAGCGTTTCGCGTATTTCCTTTTGTCTTTGATGGTCGTATCGGGCGTTCCGCTTGCCGCGGCTCCGACGGAATCGAACGAGATCCTGCCTCTTTCACAGGTGCGCGCGGGGATGCAGGGCTACGCCTACACCGTGTTCGCGGGGGACCAGGTGGAGAAGTTTGACCTGGTGGTAGTCGGCGTGATGCCGAACTTCATGGGGCCGAAGCAGTCGATCATCCTGGTGGAGTTGAAGGGGCCGAAAGTTGAGCACACGGGCGTGGTGGCGGGCATGAGCGGCAGCCCCGTGTATCTGGAGGGAAAGCTTGCCGGGGCGCTGTCGCTGAAGCTGGGGATTTTTACGAAGGAAGCACTGGCCGGCGTGACGCCGATTGAGGACATTCTGCACCCGCCGGAGCAGGGCGCGGGAATGGCTCCGGGCACGGGGCAATTTGCGTTGCCGAACACGGCCATGGCACAGGGCGGATTGCCTAATGGCGCGGCGTTGCAGCCGATTGAAACGCCGCTGGTGTTTTCGGGATTTCAGCCGGCGGCGCTGCAGCCCTTTGCGACGCAACTGCAGAGTTATGGATTTGTGGCCGCACAAGGCGGGACCGCGGAGGCGCGGCCGGATGATGGGAAGCTGGCGGCGGGGGACATGGCGGGGATGGTGCTGGTGCAGGGCGACGCTTCCATCAATTCGGCGTGCACGGTGACGGCGGTGCGCGGCGACAAGGTGTATTTGTGCGGGCATCCATTTCTGAGTTTTGGCGACGTGCAGATGCCGATGGCGCGGAGCCGCGTGGTGACGACGCTGTCTTCAGAACTTTCGTCGACGAAGATTGTGAATATGGGCGGAGCGATTGGGACGATCACCGGGGATCATTTGACGGCCGTGACCGGGAAGCTCGGCGCGCCACCGGCGATGATTCCGCTGGACCTGACGTTTACGATCGGCAGCACGGAGAAGAAGCTGCACTTTGAAGTGGTGAATCATCCGAAGCTGACGCCTCTGCTGGTGGCGCTGACTACGTTCAACGGTGTGAGCCAGAATTATTTGTATGGCGAGGGCAGTACTATGCATCTGACAGGCGAAATCCGGTTGAAGGGGCACGTGCCGGTGCAGATCGAAAATACGGTTGCGCCGACGGATACCATGGCGCCGGACAGCTTGCCGATTGCGATGGTGGTGCAGAACGTTTTTGGACGGCTGTTCACGAACAGCTTCGAAATTCCTGCGGTGGAACACATCACGCTGCGGGTGGAAAGTTTGCCGGGGCGGCAGTCGTTCACGGTGGACAGTGCGTGGCTGGAAAAGGGTGAAGCGGCGCCGGGAGAAACGTTGAAGGTTCGCGTGCTGCTGCGGCCTTACCGCGGGGCGGCGCGGATTGAAGAGACCACAGTGCGCGTGCCGGATCAGATGGCGCGCGGAACGACGCTACGCGTGCTGGTGAGCGATGCGGACTGGATGAATCGTGGGTCGCGGGGATTTGTGTTTGGCGGCGCGGCCGGGGGCGGGGGATCGGAAGGGCTGGATCAACTGATCGCGTTGATGAATCGCGAGCGGCATAACGACCGGCTGTACGTGGGGCTGTTTGTGCCTGCGCCGACGCTGGTGTGGGACGACAAGGAATTGCCCAACGTGCCGCTCTCACAGATCAATGTGGTGGACGGGCGGCCGGGGCCGGGCAGCGTGCAGGTGCTGCGCGAATCGCTGGCCAGTGAATCATCAATCATGCTGGGCGGCCCGGTGTCCGGGCTGATCTCATTGAATTTACAAATCCGGTGAACTTGTCTATGTCAAAACGATTTTATCGCGTCATCGTGCCGTGCGTGCTGTTGGGTATCGCGGCTACTTCCCTGCTGGCGGAGCATACGCGTCGCTGGCGGCAATCCAGCTATGAAGAGTTTCAGAAGGGCACGGCGAAGGGCGTGGCGGTGCGCAGCGACGGGCATCTGGAGTTGGCGCCGAAATTTTCACTGCTGGCGGATGCGGACGCGTCGTACTTGTGGTCGTTGAAGACGGATGCGAATGGCGTGCTGTATGCGGGCGGGGGATCGCCGGCGAAGGTGTTCCGATTTGAGGGCGGCGGGAAGCCGAAGATCGTGTTCGAATCGACGGATTTGCTGGTGCAGTCGATTGCATTTGACGGGAAGGGCGCGTTGTATGTGGCGACTTCGCCGGATGGGAAGGTTTATAAAGTTTCGGGGCCTGACGAAAAGAGCGTGTTTTTCGATCCGAAAGCGAAATACATCTGGGACCTGGCCTTCGGCGCGGACGGCACTTTGTATGTGGCGACCGGCGACAAGGGACGGGTTTACAGCGTCACGCCGGATGGAAAGGGCGAGTTGTTTTATGCCAGCGATGAAGCACATATCAAGGTGCTGGGCTTCGACGGCAAAGGCAATTTGTTGGCGGGGACGGAGCCGAACGGGCGGATTTTGCGGATCGCGCGCAGCGCTGAGCGGACCGCGAAGAGGAAAACCGCAGAGGAGAGTGTTGCGGACGGATTTGTGATTTATGAGACGTCGAAGCGCGAAGTGACTTCGATTGCGGTTGCGGGGGATGGGTCGTTGTATGTGGCGGCGATCGGTGAGAAAAACCGGCCGGGAGGGCCGGCGCCATCGGCGGTGATCACGTCTTCGCAGGGCACGACGACGATTACGAACGTGACGCCTGGAGCGGTACAGGGCGGTGCACCCTTTGTGGCGTTTCCGCAGGCGATTTCGAGCAGCATTATCCGGATTGCGGCGGATGGCGCCCCGGAGGAGATTTGGAGTTCGCGGGATGAGATAGTGTATGCGCTAGGGTTGAATTCGGATGGCCGATTGCTTGCCGGGACGGGAAACAGCGGAGCGTTGCTGGTGATTGACGGACGCGGCGTTTATGCGCAGCTGGCGAAGTCGGGATCGTCACAGATAACTGGGATTTCGCGGACGAGCGGCGGAAAGGTGTATTTGTGCACGGCGAATCCCGGGAAAGTGTTTTCGCTGGGACCCGAGTATGAAGCGGAAGGCACGTTTGAGTCGCAATCGTTCGACGCGAAACTGTTTTCGCAGTGGGGACACATTGAATGGTGGGGTCCGCCGGCGATGAGCGCGGCTGCGAAGGGCGGCAAAGAGAGCAAGGAGCCGCGGCTGGAATTTTTTGTGCGCAGCGGGAATACGGCGGATCCGGGGAAAGAGTGGTCACGGTGGTTTGGACCGTATGCCACGCCGGGTGCGCAAATTGAGGCGCCGGCGGCGCGGTTTCTGCAATGGAAAGCGGTGATTCACGACGGGCGGCCGGGGGATGGGATTGATTGGGTGAGCGCGGCGTATTTGCCGAAAAATGTGGCGCCGGTGATTGATGGAATTTCGCTGCAGGAGCCGGGCACACGCTCGCAGGCGGCGGTCGTGATTACAGGGCAAGCGGCGAATGTGATTTTGAAGCAGCCGGCGGGGCCAAACCCGGCTGGAACTGTAATTACCACGACGACGACCAAGTTTGACCAGCCGCCGCAGGGCATTTATCAAAAGGGTTATGCAACGGTTTTGTGGACGGCGCACGATGACAACGACGACGAGCTTCGCTATGCCGCGTATTTTCGCGGGGAAAATCAGCGTGACTGGCTGCTGCTGAAAGATAACCTGGACCAGAAATTTTATTCGTGGGACGCAACCGCGATGCCAGACGGGGCTTATTACCTGAAGATTGTGGCCAGCGATTCGCCTTCGAATCCGCCAAATGCGGCGCTGAAGACGGAGCGCGAGAGCGAGCGATTTGAGATCGATAACACGCCGCCGGTGATTCAGAAGCTGGAAGGCAGCGTGGCGGGGATGAATGTGGACCGCTCGGTGGGCGTTGCGTACGATTTCCAGTTCACGGCGACAGATGCGACCAGCGGGATCGAGAAGGCGCAGTACAGCGTGGACGGCGGGGAGTGGATCTTACTGGCGCCGGTGCAAGGCATCAGCGACAGCAAGACAGAGAGTTACAGATTTACCGTGCGCGGGCTGGCGCCGGGGGAGCACACGATTGCGGTGAGGGCCTACGACCGGTTTGATAATGTGGGCGCGGGAAAGACCACCATCAACATTGAGGGAATGAAGAAGTAGAAATGATTCGGATTGGACCGGCCGGCCCTTCGCAGAGCTCAGGGTAGACGGGATGCCGGCGCTACAACTGCCGGCATAACCAAGAGCACAGGCAGGAATCATCCTGCAAAAATCGCGGGATGGGGCAGCAGTGACTGTGCCACTCTGAGGCGCCCGCCTCAGAAGGCGGCCGCTACAAAAAACTTAGGATTTGTTGGGAGATTTTGGGGCGGCAGGCTTGACGAGTTCGGGGCCGGGGGCCTTTGGTTTGTCTGGTTCGATGTAGGCTTCGATTTCGGCGCCGAAACCCATTCGGCCGTCGCTGTAGGAATCCGCTTTTGCATGCACAACCCGCGCCTTGCAGTGGGTTTCGTCGGACTTTCCACCAGTGACCTCGGGGGGCATTTTGATGGTGGCCTCGATCGGCATGCCCACCTGGAGCGGGGCCGAAGTAACGAAGAAAAATCCGCCGCGGGAAACGTTTAGAGCTTCAGTGAAGTGTTCACTTTTATCGCCGGCGAGATTAATGGTGCGGAAGCGCAGAGGGATGCGCAGGCGGTAGCGCTCAAGATGTCGTCGTTCTGAAGGGGCCATTCCGTCTTTCGCGCGCGCAGCGGGGAGGGGGCACGCGCCGATGCAAGTCTCTGAACCTTAAGAGTATCACCCATACCGATTGGGTCAAGGGGGTACGAGGAGGTACGGATGGGCTATGAACTGCGATTACCGGCGACGGGCCTGGCAGCCGGGCACCACGATTCAATCAAATTGGGCGGATGGCACCCGGCTACCTTCTCGCGTCGGGGGTTGTTCGGCGAAGGACAATTTGCACTACACTGAGGATATGGCGAGCACCAACCCTAGCCCAGACCTTTCGGGGACTTCTATCGAGTGGAAGACTATCGAGGAGGCGCACGAGAGGATCCGTCCGCGCATTCACCGGACGCCGGTGATGACCAGCGAATCGCTGAATGCGATGAGCGGGGCGGAACTGTTTTTCAAGTGTGAGAACTTGCAGAAGACCGGGTCGTTCAAGATCCGCGGCGCGACTAATGCGATTTTTTCCTTGAGCGATGAAGAGGCTTCGCGCGGCGTCGTTACGCATTCGAGCGGTAATCACGCGGCGGCGGTGGCGCGCGCGGCGGCGTGGCGCGGAATTCCGGCGTGGATCGTCATGCCCAAGAATGCGCCGGCCGTGAAATGCCGGGCGGTGGAATCGTATGGCGGGAAGATTACCTTTTGCGAACCCAAGGTTTCCGCGCGGGCGGAAACGGCAAAGCGCATCCAGACGGAGACTGGCGCGGCGATGATTCATCCGTACGACGATGACCGCATCATCGCGGGGCAGGCGACTTCCGCGAAGGAGCTGCTGGAGGAGATTCCCGATCTCGATGCCGTGCTGGCGCCGGTGAGCGGCGGCGGACTGCTGAGCGGGACTTGCCTCGGTGCACGCGGACTGAATCCGAAGGTTCGCGTTTATGGATGCGAGCCGGAACTTGCCGACGATGCATACCGTTCGCTTAAGACGGGCACGCTGCAGACGATGGAATCGAGCGATACGATTGCGGACGGATTGCGCGCTTCGCTGGCGGCGCGAACGTTCGCCATTTTGCGGAAACAGGTGGCGGGCATTTTGCTGGTGGGAGAAAAAGAGATTGTGGAGACGATGCAACTGGTTGGGCAGCGGATGAAGTTGGTGATTGAGCCGTCGAGCGCGGTGGCGTTGGCGCCGCTGTTGCGGGCGGGGGGAGTGCCGGGGTTGAATCAAAAAACCAGAAAGGGGAAACCTCCGGCGAAGATTGGGATCATTATTTCGGGTGGGAATGTGTAGGGGCGCGCCACGCTGGTTGCACCCGGAAATTTTCCTACACAATTTTTCGAGACATTCTTAAGTTGAGGTCCTTCGGCGACCTCCGGTAAACACCACCGGAGTCCCCAAACCGGACCTTGTCGGGTCGCCTCAGGATGACAGCGTTTTGCTTTGAGTCAAGCGCACGACGCCAATACGTGCTTTGTTTGGCGTTAGTGCTTGGGCGTTTTGACCGGGTCGGGTGGACGCGGCGGTAGCGTCTTGGGATTTGCCTGAAGTGCTTTCAAGATTTCGGAGATGCCGCGCTCGAGTTGCGGGTCGCGGCCGTCAATCACGGACGCCGCATCGTTTTCGACGACAATGTCCGGATCGACGCCGTGGCCTTCGATGACATACTGGCCGGCGACGGAACCTGTAGCGGCTTCGGGCACAAAGACCTGGCCGCCATCGAGCAGCGGGCCACGGCCGCTGATACCCACGACTCCACCCCAGGTGCGTTTGCCAATCAGGGGGCCGAGGCCCGACTGACGGAACATGTAGGGAAAGATGTCGCCGTCTGACGCGGAAGTTTCGTTGATGAGGCAAACCTTCGGGCCGTAAAAGACGGCGTCGGGATAGGTTTCGGTCTGTTTGTCCAGGCGATCGTACTCGACTCCGAGAAGTTCGCGGCGCAGGCGCTCAATCAGCATTTGCGAAATGTTGCCGCCGCCATTGCCGCGCACGTCGACAATCAAGGCCTGCTTGCGGATTTGGGGGTAGTAGGTCTTGATGAATTCGCGAATGCCGTCATCGCCCATGTCGGGGATGTGGATGTAGCCGACCTTGCCGCCGGTGGCCTTATCCACAGCTTCGCGGTTGCGGTTTATCCATTCGAGATAGATAAGGTTGGTTTCGCTGGTGATGGGCCGGTAGGTGATCTTGTGCGAGCCTTCGAGCGTGGGCTTGGAGTTCACGGTCCACTGAACAGGGCGATTGGCCTTGTTGCGGAGAAATTGGTAGGGATTGTCTTTGGGCATCAGTTCCTGACCATCGATGGCTAGAATGTAGTCGCCTTCCTTGGCGTCCACGCCAACTTCTGTGAGTGGCGAGCGATAAATCTCTTCCTCATTCTGGCCGCGGAATATTTTGGCGATGCGGTAACGGCCCGCAGCGGCGTCGAGTTCGATGCGCGCGCCGGGTAGAGCGACCGGGGGCCGCTTGGGTATTTCGATGTCGCCGCCGGCAATGTAGGCATGGGAGACGCTGAGTTCGGCGACGAGCTCACCGAGGACATAATTCAGATCGGAGCGATGGGCGACGTAGTCCACCAGCGGGCGGTATTGCGCGAGGAGAGCGTTCCAGTCGTAGCCGTGCATATTTTCGACGTAGAAGAAGTCGCGGTAACGGCGGCCGACTTCGTTGTACATTTCGACCCACTCTTCGTGGGGCACGCGATCGACCATGAGGTTGGCGGTGGAAATGGTTTTGGGACTGCCCTTCCCTTCCGGCTTTGCGTCGAAGAGCTTGAAGCCGGATTCGTCGCGGACGATGACTTTGCTGCCATCCTGCGAAACATCGAAACCTTCAATCTTTTCAGCCATCGTGGTTTCTTTACGGTCTTTTAGGGAAAAGACGACCAGGCTGGTGTCGGGATAAGATTCGCGGCCATAGAACTGCGCGCCATCGCGCGAATAGAGGAGATACTCCTTGGTCGCGACTATGCGAGAGAAGTTTTCCGCGTCTACGGGGACGCGAGTGACGCGATCGGAGAGACCGTCGAAGTCGATCTTGATGTATTCCTTCTTTTTCTCGGGCTTTTTCTCTGGCTTTTTCTCGTCCTTCTTTTCATCCTTCTTCGCGTCCTTCTTTTCGTCTTTCTTGTCCTTGTCGGCGTCCTTGCCCTTGTCAGTGCCGGCCTCGCCTTCCTTGGTTACCGTGACTTCATCGCTTTCCGGAGGGAAGGGATTCTTGGTGTCCTTGCGCAAGGCAAGGGCATAGAGAGAATTCCCGCGATTGGTGGCGTAGTTAAACTCGATGTAGCTGAGTTGCGGATAAAAGGTGTGAGTGCTGACGAAGTAGAGATAGTTGCCCTCAGGATCCCAAGCGGGAGCGCCAAGGTTGAAGAAATCGTCGGTGATACGGTGGCTTTGGCCGTCGGCAGCGCTCCAGATGTAGAGCGAGCTGAAATTATTTGGATTGTCGAGGCAGTAGGCGAGATGGCTGCCGTCGGCGGCCCAAGAATAATCGTGAACGCGGTCACGGGGATTTTCGGCGATGGTGGTGACTTTTTTGTCGTCGAGCGTGAGGACGTAGAGTTTGTTTTTCGCGTCACTGAAGGCGATGCGCTTGCCATCGGGCGCCCAGAGCGGTTGATAGAGCATGGCGTGAAAGCCGTGGGTGAGCTCTTCAGGCTTGCCGGAGCCGTCCTGGCTGATGGTGTAGAGCTCTTCTTCTCCGTCGAGATCAGAAATGAAAAGAATTTTCGAGCCGTCGGGGGACCACTGCGCCGCTTTCTCGTGAGCATTCGAGGAGTTGGTCAGGTTGCGCGTCGGGCCTTTTTCGATGGGCGCGGTGAAAACGTCGCCGCGCGCGACGAACAGGGCGCGTTCGCCCTTGGGGCTCAGGCTGAAGGATTCGATGTTGCTGGCAGCGGAAACGTGCGAAGGGCGCATGGCAAGAGCGTCGGTCGGAACGGTGATGGAGATTTGCTTCGATTGGCCGCTGGCGATGTCGAAGATGTTCAACTCTCCGCCGGATTCATAGACGATCTGGTTTTTGTGATCGGTGCTGGGCCAGCGGACGTCCCACTTGGTGCTGTGGGTGAGCTGGTCGGTCTTTTTCGTTTTAATGTCGTAGGCGTAGAGATTGAGCGTGTCGTCCTTGTCCGAAGAATAGAAAATTTTGCCGCCGACCCACATCGGATCGCGATGCGCGCGCGGGTCGTCGGTGATCTTTTCGGCAGCGTGAGTTTTCAAATCGAAGATGTAAAGTTGCTGGGCCCAGCCGCCAGAGTACCGCTTCCAGGTACGGAAATCGCGGAAAAGAGGCGAGTAGACGACTTCGGAGCCATCGGGCGAGAAATCGCCGGCACCAGACTTGGGCATGGGCAGAGCCTGCGGGAGGCCGCCATCCACGGAAATGGTGTAGAGGCGGTTGTCGCCAAGATCGAAGTGTTCGCGGAGGGAGCGGAACACGATGGACTTGCCGTCGGGCGTCCAGCCATAGACCTGGTTATCGTAGCCCCAGCGCGGAGTGAGCGGGCCGCGAGCGGGATAGAAAGTCAACTGTTTTGGAACGCCGCCGGTCACGGGGATGACGTAGACCTGTTCGTCACCGTCATACTGCCCGGTGAACGCGATCCACTGGCCGTCGGGAGAGAACTTGGCGAAGACTTCGATGCCGGGATGCGCTGTCAGGCGAGTGGCCAGGCCGCCGGAGGTGGAGGCCAGCCAAAGATCGCCCGCGTAAGTGAAAACAACTTTATCGCCGTGGACATCGGGAAAGCGAAGAAGTTTAGTTTGGGCTTTGGCATTAGATGCGAACGTGAGAGCAAAGCACAGGCACAACAAGGCAAGAAGCTTGCGAGGAGACATGGAGACCCTTTCCAATGCACGAATGTTCAGGCGAGTGCGGAATAAAAGGAAGGTATTCAGCAGGCCCGCTTGACCCCAAGAGAGTGCAACGAATTGTACAACGAGTTGCGCGAAGAGGGGGAATCGCCGCGGGAAGCCAGCGGCGCGTGCAAATATGCCTGATTTCAACCAGCACGTTCCCTATGGCATTGGAAAGAGGGATTCCGGGCGCAACTTTTTGGGCGGTTGTGGGGTTAGGGTGATTTGCTTTTGGCTTGAACGTATTTTTCGATAGTGGCCGAAGGGACAGTGCGGGAAAGCACAAATTAAAGCAAACTTGTTACAGTGAAGAGGCGTTCGGTCGCGTCATATTCGAGGAGTACTGGCAAACCTAAGCCTCTTCTTTTGCATCTGAAGGGAAGCAAGAACCGTGTTCCTCGCATGGGGGCTTGGAGCCCGCGATTCCTGCCAAGTGGCAGTGGTTGTTCCGGAAGTATCCAAACTCAGGAGCCGATGCGAACCATGAAAATCAGAACGACCGCGATGGGTGTAGTTCTTGCATCACTTTCCCTCGCTCTAATCGCAACCCCAGCCGTTCAAGCACAGACCCACCCTGTGCCCGCGCGTGTTACCGCGCAAGTGGACGATACACGCACCGTTCAGTTGAAAGGAAATGTGCACCCCTTGGCGCGCCCGGAGTTCGATCGCGGCGCGGTTGCCGATTCGCAACCGATGACGCGGATGCTGCTGACGCTGCAACGCAGCGCGGAGCAGGAAACGGCGCTGCAGCAATTGATGGATGCGCAGCAGACCAAGGGATCGGCGAGCTATCACGCGTGGCTGACGCCGGCACAGTTTGGCCAGCAGTTTGGGCCGTCTGACGCGGATGTGCAGGCGGTGACCGACTGGCTGACGCGGCAGGGATTCCAGGTTTCGAAAGTTGCCGCGGGACGCAGCGCGATTGAGTTCAGCGGAAATGTTGCGCAGGTTCGAAACGCGTTTCGCACGGAGATTCACAAGTTTGCGGTGAATGGCGAGGAACACATCGCCAACGTGAGCGAGCCGGCCATCCCGGCGGCGCTTGCACCTGTGGTGAAGGGCGTGGCCGCGCTGAACACTTTCCCGAGGAAAGCGCATTTGCATAGCAAGGGAGTCTATCGCTGGCAGCGGGATACCGGGCAGATCAAGCCGCTGTTTACTTTCGGCAACCCCGCTAACTTTGCTATGGCGCCGGCGGACTTTGCCAAGATTTACAATATTCCGCTGACGTGTGGAACGCCCGCGGCGGCATGTACCGGCACAGGGCAAACCATCGCCGTCATCGGCCAGTCCAACATCAACGCTCAGGACGTGATCGACTTCCGGAATCTCTTCGGACTTCCGCAGAATTTCACGCAAGCCAACAACGTTATCGTGAACGGCCCGGACCCGGGCTTGCAGCTTGCCACTGGCGATGAAGCCGAATCGGATCTTGATGTGGAATGGGCCGGCGCGGTTGCACCCGGCGCGAAAATCCTGCTGGTGACTTCCTCCAGCACGTTAACCAATCCCACGCAGATAACGGCGGGGATCGATCTCTCCGCACTCTACGCGGTTGACAACAATTTGGCGTCGGTCATCAGCGAAAGTTACGGATCCTGCGAGCCCAGCTTGGGTTCGGCGGGCAACCTGTTTTACAACGCATTGTGGGAACAAGCGGCCGCGCAAGGAATCACTGTGGTCGTCTCTTCGGGAGACAACGGATCCGCCGGATGCGATCCGACATCTAATTTCCCGAACGAAGCGACGAATGGACTGGCGGTGAGCGGCATTGCCTCGACGCCGTTTAACGTGGCGATCGGCGGAACGGATTTTGACGTTTCCGCCCAACCGGTAACGCCTCCGAACCAGTATTGGAGCGCGACGAACGGCCCCACGTTCGCGTCGGCACTGATGTATATACCGGAGACCACCTGGGATGATTCGCTGTGCGCGAGCAATTACCCTATGGCGTGCAATGCTGTAGATCCCCAGGGATCCGATGTTGCCGCGGCGAGCGGCGGCCCGAGCAATTGCGCGATCTTTTCGGGCACCAATTGCAGCAAGGGCTATCCGATCCCGGCCTACCAGGCAGGTTTCCACACCACGCAGTTCCCCACGGTGCGCACAATTCCTGACGTGTCGTTATTCGCCAGCAACGGACAGAATGGCGTGGCGGTCATCGTCTGTCAGGCAGACGACCCCAACAACCAAAACGGGGCCTCGTGCAGCTTGAACAGTCCGTTCTCCGATTTCACCCTGGTGGGAGGCACATCGGCAGCGACGCCGCCGTTCGGGGCGATTGTTGCGCTGTTGAATCAAGCAACGGGTGGCCAGCGGCAGGGCAACGTAAACTACGGGCTGTACTTCCTGGCAGCGCATGACACCAATTACACAAGCAACCTGTGCAACGCTTCCCTGCCAGCCACTCCGAACGGCGCTTGCATTTTCAATGACGTTACGAAAGGCAATATCGGTGTTGCGTGCGCGAAAGGCAGCACGAGCGTGGTGGATAACAGCACATCGTGGTGCCAGGGCGCTGGATCCACGTTCGGTGTCACGGTCGCGAATGGCAGCGTCGCCTATAGCGCAGGCCCACAATACGACCTGGCCACGGGACTTGGGTCAGTAAACGTGACCAACCTTCTTACCAAGTGGAGTACGTTTGTTCGGACCGGAACAACAACTACCGTAACCAGCCCAACTGGGGGAACGCCCTCCGGCACAAACTTCAGCGCGACGGTGACGGTGACTCCGGCAGGTGTGACAGGAGACGTTTCGTTGAACGCGCTTGCGACCAGTGACCCCACTTCGATAATTGGTTCGTTCGGCCCATTCACTCTTTCCGGCGGAACAAAGAGCGTGACGACGAATCTTCTGCCACCCGGCACGGCGTTTGTTTCGGCCACGTATGGCGGCGATTCGACGCACGGACTGAGCACTTCTACACCGGTGGCGATGCCGATAACGGTAGCTGGCGCAAACTCCGCCAGTGCGACGACGGTTGGGTTTGTGACTTTCAGTTCCACTAACACGCCTTCGACGCCAAGCACGTCCGCGCAATCGGTGCCCTATGGCTCGCCCTACGGCTTGAATATTTCCGTGACCAAGTCGGGCAGCAACAGTACTTGCGGGTTTGCTTATTCCGGCACGACCACCCCATCGATTCCCTGCCCCAAAGGCACAGTCGCCCTGAAGGACGGAGCGAATCCGTTGAACGATTTCCCGAGCGGACCAAACTTTAATGTTGCGAACACTTCCAAGGTAAGCAACCAGGGCTTTGTGGAGGACGGACTCATTCAACTCACAGGCGGAAGCCACAGCATTGTGGCGACGTTCACCAGCAGCGATGCGAACTATCAGAACAGTACCAGCAACACGCTTAGCGTGACCATTACTCCAGCAGCGACGACGACGTTGGTTGCGAGCAGCATAAGCCTCCTCCCTGCCGGAGGAGGCAGCGTAACGCTGACGGCGGCTGTGGGCTCGGCCAGCAACTCCACCCAAGGCCCGACGGGCACCGTCCAATTCCAGAACGGGAGCACCAACATCGGCTCACCGGTGACCTGCAACCCTGCCGGAGCTACCGCGAATGCAGGATCGTCTTGCACCGCTACATTGCCGAACGTTGCAATCTCCGCGCTGTTTCCGCCACCCACAGTCGATCCGAGGCCGACGTTGCCGCTGCTTCCAACTTTATTTGCCTTGCTGAGTATCGTGCTCTTTGGGCTTGGCTGGCGCTGGATGCCGGAAAAGCGGCGGCGCACTTACGCGTACGCGGGATTCCTGGCGTTCGTGCTGCTGGCGGTGACTATTGCGGGTTGCGGCGGCGGGGGCGGAGGCGGCGGCGGGAAAACCGTAACCATTAAGGCGAATTACGTGGGCGACACGAATTATGCTGCGTCGTCCGGGAGCACCAACATCACCGTTCAATAATTAATCCTCAAACCAAAAAAGGCGCTCCGCAGCCGCGGGGCGTCTTTTTATTGCTGCATTTCGATTGGGGGCAGCGTAAAGGCCGCCCGCCGCAGGCAGACCGCCGTTACATGGAGATCCGCGAGTAGGCGTGATTCGCTTTAACTGTAATGAGAAATGCCGCTAGTTGCCGGCGTTTGGCGGGAAGAAGATATTCCAGAATTGCGGGGAGGGCGTGGTGAACTCGACGGGCACCAGCGAGCCGTCGGCGTTCAGTTGCGGCGGGCGCACGACGTGCGCTTCCACTTTTTTCTGCGTTTTCGGGTTCTCAACCGAAAGCTTCGTTCCCATGGGGATGCCTTCGGGCAGGACGATCATTGCGCCACTGGCGCTGACCGTGTGCGTGAAGCCGTGCAACGGATGCGCTTTCCCCGGAACGTGAACGATCACGGGCATCTTGAGCAGGACGCGTTGGGCGCGGCGGCGCTCTTCAGCGGTTTGCGGACGTGCCACGGAGGCGCTGCGCTTCACATTGTGAGCGGGAGCGACGGGCGGGGCGGCGTTCAATTTCTGCGGCGGCGTCAAAGTTCGATCCCCCAGAATTCCATGTCCGGCGCTACAAGCTCGATGCCGTATTCCCAGCCTTCAGGCTGCTGGTTCCCTTTCCACACGATCACGGCGGCGTTGCTGGTTTGCGTGGCCATATTGATAAGGGCCAGGCGTTGCTCGACTTCGAGCGTTTCCGTCAGGAAAACCAGACAGCCGTAAGGGTTGACGGTGCGGGTGATGGCGTCGACGGTTTTGCGCTTGGCGTCAGCGCCTTCCCATTCCAGGCGAATGGGCACGCGGGAATTCATGCGACGTCCACGGCGCTTTTCGCCGTAACGCACCCCTGCTTCTTTGAGTTCGCGGAGTTTGACCGTCATTTTTCCTCTTGCTGGCCATGCTAAAGTTAGAGAGAAATACGGTCAATGGTACGAATGTGGCAGTGAAGGCGAAAGAGTAGCTGTCCGAAAGGACAGGGATGGGCATAAGTTGAAGAATCTGATCGTCAATGCCGACGACCTGGGCTGGACGGAAGGGATCAACCGCGGCATCACGGATGCGCACCGCCGCGGCCTGGTCACCAGCACTTCGCTGCTGGCGAATGGGCGTGCATTTGAATCGGGCCTTACCGTGAACCGCAATCATCCCGAACTTGGCGTTGGTGTGCATTTGAATCTGAGCGATGGCCCGCCCACGGCTCCTGCAGCCAGAGTGCCGGGACTGGTGAACGAATCAGGCGATCTGGAAGGCGGCCCGGAAAGCTTGCTGTTGCGCATCGCGGCGCGGAATCTGCCGCTCGACGAAGTCGAACTGGAATGGGACGCGCAGATCGAGAAGATCAAGAGCGCAGGAATTACACCTACGCATCTCGACGGTCACAAGCACGTGCACATGCTCCCCGGATTGTTCCAGCTGGCGCTGCGGTTGGCCCGGAAGCATGGGATTGGCGCCATCCGGATTTCGCATGAAGAGTCGCGTCTGCGCGCGGTGCTCTCTTCCGGGGGCGAACTGAAGACCAGCGTGCTGCTGAAGCAGGGGATCCAAGCCCGTGGGTTGAAACTCCTGGCGCGGGATGCGCGTGAACTGGCGGGTCGGGCGGGCATTTCTTCGACGGACTATTTCTGCGGCATCGCGCAGACCGGGGTGCTTACGCGGGAAGGGGTGGAGCGCCTGCTGGAAACGCTGCCGGACGGGACCACCGAATTGATGTGCCACCCGGGTTACGTGGACGAGGATTTGCGGCAAACCAAGACGCGACTGCAGGGTTCCCGGCAGAAGGAACTGGAGATTTTGACGGACACGTCGGTCAGAAAAATTGTCGCCATGCGGGGTATCCGCCTGATAAACTATGGTTTCCTGGCCCAGGCTGCTTAGCCGTGCCCGAAACGAATTCCGAAACCCCGGTACCCGGCAGGACTGCAGCTCCAGCTTGCAGAAAGAGGCTTTGAGAAGTCCGTATGAGAAGTGACGCGCCCATCCATTATTCCCTCGTGGTTCCCTACTTTAATGAGCAGGAGAACATCCCGACGTTGTATATGAAGCTGACCGAAGTGATGGACGCGATCGGCGAGCCGTATGAAATGGTGTTTGTGGACGACGGCAGCAAGGACAACACCTACAAGGTGCTTACAGAAATTTACGAGCACGATCGCCGCGTAAATGTGGTGCGGCTGCGCCGGAATTTCGGGCAGACTGCCGCGCTGAAAGCTGGTTTTGATTTTGCCCGCGGTGAAGTCATCATCTCCATGGACGGCGATCTGCAGCACGATCCGGAAGAGATTCCGCGCTTCCTCGAAAAAATTGAGGAGGGCTACGATCTGGTCAGCGGGTGGCGCCACCAGCGGAGGGACCACTGGCTGATGCGCCGCGTACCAAGCCGCATCGCAAACTGGCTGATGGCCAAACTTTCCGGCATTGAATTGCACGATTTCGGAACCACGTTCAAGGCGTATCGCCGGGAAATTCTGCAGGAGATTCAGCTTTACGGCGAACTTCACCGGTTCATTCCGGCGCTGGCGAGTTCAACCGGAGCGCGGATCGCCGAAGTGCCGATTTCGAATCCGGACCGCAAGAGCGGCAAGTCTAACTATGGAATTGGTCGGACGATTCGGGTGTTTTTCGACCTGATCATGGTCAAATTTCTGCTAGATTATTCGACGCGGCCGTTGCAATTTTTCGGAATGCTGGGGCTTGCGGGCACCGGAAGCGGGTTTCTGCTCGGGATGTTTTTGGTGGGCGACAAGATTTTCTATCACCAGAACATCATGACGGAGCACGGGCCGCTGCTGTTGCTCTCCATTGCGCTGTTTGTCAGCGGAATCCAATTCATCTCCATGGGACTGCTGGGGGAGATAAGCTCGCGCACATATTATGAATCACAGAACAAGGCGATTTACGCGCTGCGCGAAGTGAAGAGCCATCGCAAGGAATTGGGCGATTCCGCGGAGCCTGCGCGGCCCAGCGGAAGTTCCGAGCGGTAGAACGAAATTCGAAACGACTCATCAGTCCCGGCGCAGAATCAGAACCCTACTGCTGGAAAACAGAAACGTCAAAACCCGCACCCTTGAAAATCACAAGGGTGCGGCACCCAAATTCGTCTTACCACGTCAAGGGTGCGCCCATCCGCCTCGAATCGAATGAAACTACTGAACGCTCTTCGACGTAGCAGCAACTCCGTACCAAACTCCCATACTCAGTGACTCGGGAAAGAAAGGCACGTCGTAAACGACGATAATCAGGTCACCTGGTTCAAACTCAACTTTTCGGCCACCAATCCCGCGCTCCGCATACGTAGCACAATGACCAACGCCACACCAATTTCCTCCATTGAGATCAAGCATTTGTTCGATATTTGCGCCTCCGGCGATCTCGTGAAACGATGGCATATTTACGGTGAAGTCTTGATCCGGATTCTGATAAAAAGTCTCTAGCTGCCCCTTCCTAAGCAATAAAACACGCCAGCGCGCCGCTCCCCAGTTATTCGAATCCTTCCAAAGTTTAATTGGTTCTTTAGAAGAGTTGGTCAGTTGGATGCTGATGATTCCCGAATTCGATACTTTTGCGACTTTTACTGAGACACGATCCACAGACGCCCCTCTTTCAGCCACCGCAGCGGTGCCATAAGAGAGGCTGGCGAGTACTAACAGGCTACAAAGGCAGATTTTCATTGTTTCGACCTCAAAAACCTCGGCGGGTGGTCCGGGTTAAATGGTTTGGAGTTCTTGAAGTGGAACCCGTGAGATGATATCACTTCAAGAATCTCCCGCAAATTTCGACCGGCGGCAAATTCCCGAAGGATTACCGCGCCAGACGGCGGTATTGGCCGCGGTGGAAGAGCAAAGGTTCTCCATCGTGGCTTTCCATGCTTTCCACCTCGCCGATGAAGATTGTGTGATCCCCGGCTGGGTGTTCGCCAACGACGTTGCACGCCATTTGCGCCAACGTGCCGTCCAGGAGCGGAATTCCGCTTGGCGTCCACTTGTAGCGAACGCCCAGGCGGGCGTCCTCTTCCGGGGTTTGTTCGCATTTGGCGAAATACTCGGAAAGTGCTTGCTGGTCTTCGCGCAGAATGCTGACGCCAAAGCGGCGCTGCGATTTCAGGAACGAGAGAAGCCGGGCTTCGTGATCTACGCAGACGAGAATGAGAAGAGGATCCAGCGAAACCGACGTGAAGGAATTGGCAGTCATGCCATGCACCAGGCCGGGCGCTCGCTCGGCTGTAATCACCGTTACGCCTGTGGTGAACGCCCCCGTCACGCGGCGAAACATCACGGGGTTGAGAGAAGAAATGGCCATGGCGCTTTCTTTTCAAGATAACACAGCGGCACGAGGCGGCGTCAAAACCGGCGAGTTCTTCCTGAAAAATCGCCAGCAAAAGAAAGAGCGCTCCCCGAGGGGAGCGCTCTTTTCCGACTGAACCCTGGAGTGACTACAGGGATCAGCGGTGTGGCGGTTTGTCCTTGTCCTTTTCTTCATTCTTTGCAGGTTTATTGTTGGGCGGCGGGGCCGAATGGGCATGCTCCGCTGCCTGTTTCTGCTGCAACTGTTGCTGCTGCTGGTCGTGTTTTTGTTCGACCTGCTGGAGCTGCTGTTGCTGCTTCTGCTGGATTTGCTGCTGCTTCTGCTGAAGTTGTTGCTGCCTGGCAGCATCCGCATTCTGCTGCTGGAGCTTCCGTTGTTGCTGTTGCTGCTGCTGTTGCTGTTGATACTGCTTCTGCTGCACCTTTTGGTATTCCTGATCCTGCTTTTGCTGTAGCTGCTGGATCTGTTCCTGGTGCTTCTGTTCGAGTTGCGGGTTCACGTTGTTGGCCGGCCGTGAAGTTGGAGGACGGTCCCGGTAGACATTGGGATTCCCGTTGGCGTTCGGATTGACGTTCGCGTTGGGATTCACGTTGGTGTTGGCCGGCCGGTTGTTATTTGCAGGCGCATTCACATTGGCATTTGCGTTGTTGTTTACCGGCGCATTCACGTTCGGATTGACGTTCGCGCTCGGCGGACGATTGTTGTTGTGCTGCATGCCCCTGTTTCCTTGTTGAGGATTTCCCGGTTGCCCAGTTCCTGGCTGCACGTTTCCCGGTTGCGGACTAGTGGCGACTCTTGCAGGCGGCGCCATGCGCACAGGCATTATGTTGTTGTGTGGCTGCTCGGATTGCAATTGGCGGACCTGGGCATTCGAAATGGGCTGCCCCTCGTTGGCCTTGATGGCTGCCTGACGCTGCGCGAATGGCAACGGAGCGGGTGGAGGCTGCGTTTTTGCGACGACCGCACGCGCCTGCACCGCAGCGGGTGGCTGATAACGCGTAGCGGCGCCGCCACCAAGAACAGCCTGCCTCGGCGGCACAACAGCGGGCCCTCTGACGGCCACCTGCGCCGTGGCCACTTCCCGCTCGTCTACCCGGACCATGTTGCGTGCAACGGGCTGCGCCGAAGAGAAATTCTGCCCGGAGGTAGCGGTGACCGCGCCGGCTACGCGCTGGTTCACATAGGTTGTGTTGTTGACGGTGACGTTTTTGTTCACCACGGTGGTGTTGTAATAGTTGTTGACCACCGTCTGATTCACCGTCGTATTGGAAACGTTCACATTGTTGATGTAGGTGCGGCTCGAATGATAGGACGGCACATAAACTTCGCGCGGTCCCAACGGGAACCACCCGACGTTCACGCCAACTCCGCCGCCGACACCAACTCCCACGGCAAAGTGCGGGCCGCCGACCCATGCCACTAGCGCGGGGGCGTACACCGGACGCACATAGGCGACCGCGACGACACGCGGCGGGCACGGCACCCAGCCCCAACCGCCACGAACATTCACCCAGCGGCCATAGTGGAATGGAGCGAAGCCCCAAGGCGCATCATCCACCCACGTCCAGCCCCAGGGAGAGATCCAAGCCCAGTGGCCGTACCGATAGGGTGCCCATCCAACTACCGTAACGTGCGGGAACCAGACTGTGCCGTATTCCGGCACCTGGCGCCAGCCGCCGTAATCGTCGAGGTCTTCATAGCCGATCACGTCATCGGAAACATAGCGGCGCGCCACCGCGTGTTCTTCGCGGTAATCGCGCTGGCTGCACCAGCGATCGAAATCGTCGTCACGATCGGCGTATTGCATGTCCGCATTCAGTGAATCGATGCCGGTGAAAATGCCTTGATCGCCCGGGTGAATGGTGTAGGCGGAGCCGCCGCCGGTCACTTCGCCAGTTCCCTCGGGAACATTGATGATGGTGGTGTCGCCGGCTTCATTGACGTTGATGCGGTAACGGCCGGGACGCAGAACGGAAAACGCGAGATTGGGTGTATCCACTTCGATGGATTCCTGGTCTTCGAGGCGGAGCACGCGCAGATTAATGGTGCCTTCGGTGACGCGAATCTGCATCATGCGGTCATCCAGGTTCAGGAAGGAAAATCCGGTCTGGTCTGAAAGGCGGATCACCGCGGAGCCCACATGGAGTTCGGCGCGCGCGCCTTGATCGGTCCAGAGTTTATCCCCGGTGGTCATAGGGCGGTTCACGATTGCGGCCACCCAGTCATCGGTGCCGCCGGGACTGAAGGAAACTTGTCCGTTCGTGTAGCTCAAGCGTGCTACGCGGCTGGGGGGATCGTCATCGTCTTGGGCCACTGCTGGTTTCGCGGCCGCCAGAACAAAAACAAAGATTAGCGGGACAACGAACAGCCACTTCAGTGCGCGTGTCTTCATGTTGTTCTCTTCTCTCTCCTGACGCTTTTCTGCTCTGGGTTTTGCGCCATGCCTGGGATGGGCCGGGAAGAACTCCCGCGTCCGGAAGGAATCAGCTGGGCTGCAGCTGAGACATTCCTTTCGAACGGAACGTGGAGCTTAGTCTTCCTGCGTCAATATATTTAACACGGGGAGGAGCGGAGAGTTGTAGCTCCCTGGTGGGGAGGTTCCCAAAATGGCAAGAGATGGAGGAGCTTAAACGGAAAAGCCCGCTCCGTGGTGAATGGAGCGGGCTTTCTGTATTTCTGAAAATATTTCAATTAGTGATGGCCACCGCCACCGTGAGAGGCGCCACCGCCGCCGCCGTGGGAAGCACCACCGCCCCCGCCACCACCGCCGGGGGAAGCACCACCGCCCCCGCCGCCGCCGGAGGAGCGAGGTGCAGAGCCGCCACTGAATCCTCCGCCCGATGAGCGAGGTGCAGAGCCGCCGCTGAATCCGCCACCTGAGGAGCGCGGTGCGGAATAGCTACGCGGCGCGGGGCTGCTGTTCCGCGGGGCCGAGTATGAAGGTGCGGAAGAATAGGAACGTGGTGCCGAGTAGCTTCTGTTCGAGGGCGCATTATAGCTACGCGGCGCGGAGTAATTCCGGTTGGGCGATGAATTGTAATTGCCCGAGGAACGATTGTTGTTATAGGAGGGCGGCGTGTAGGAGCGGTTGCCGCCGTTGTAAGACGCCGGCGGGCGGCTTCCAGGATTGCCGCCAGAGGATGAGAGATTGCGCGAAGCGTTCGATGCTCCACCGTTGCTGTTGCTGCTATTCCCGCCGCGAGCCCAGGGCGGGCGATCGCCGGAACTCATGCGTGCCGTTTGCGGAGTAGCCGAGCGGTTTGAGCCGCCAAAGCCTTGGGGAGCGCGGCCGGAATCTGTGGCGTTGCCCTGCGCATTCCAGCTGCGACCAGAAGCCGTCGGCCTGGACGAGTTGTTGTTATTGAGCGAACTGCTCGGACGCGAACCGTTGGCGTTGTTGTTGAATGAGCCGTTCGGGCGCGAGCCATTGTTGTTAAACGAGCCGTTCGGCCGCGATGCATTGCCGCCGTTGTTGAATGAACCTGTTGGGCGCGAGTTCTGCAACTGCCCCGCTGACGGCGGCCTATTGGACGATGGCTGCGACGGCCGCGCATTGTTGAAGCCCTGCGCGTTGTTCCCGCCGCGGCCAAAATTTCCTGCCGGACTGCTGCTTCCGCGATTTGCGATGAAGGAAGATGAATTCATCGTGCGGACCGGCATGTGCGAAGCGGCAGCGGCCGGAGTGGACCGCGCCACCACGCTGCGATTCTGCACACTGGACGAAGGCATTGCCACGCGGCCGTGCATGTTTGACGCACCAAAGTAGCTGGAGTGCGTGGGCGAAGCATTGACGCCACCGGAGACCCGAGCGTTGCGCAACGAATTGGCGGAGAGGTGCGTGGCGTTGCGATTAATCGCCTGGCCGTTCACAAAGGCGTTGTGCGAAGCGGTGGTGACCGCGTTCGGGTTGCGGGCATACCGGTAATTGAAGTTCCGGGAATTGTTCACGTTGTTGAAATTGTTGAAGTGCGTGTTGTACACGTTCACGTGATTCCAGTAACCGGGGCCGCAGTGATACCACGGACGGAACGGCTCGCCCCAACCGAGCGGGAACCATCCATAACCGCCGCCGAACCCGTAACCAAACCCAACGCCAACCCCAAATCCGCCGCCGAGGAAGCCGACAAATGCCGGACCATAATAAGGCGTGGCGTAGATCGGGCCCGGGCTCCAGCCCCAGTAGGAGCCAAAGTTGTTCCAACGGCCGTAGTGGTAGGGCGCAAAACCCCAGGGTTCAGAGCCAACCCATGTCCAGCCCCAAGGCGCAACATAGGCCCAATTGCCGTCGCTATAGGGCGCCCAATCCGGAGACACGTTGTTCGGAACCCAGACGTTGCCTACCTCCGGCTCTTCTTTCCAGGTGCCGTAATCGTCGAGGTCGTCGTAACCCACTGTGTCGCGCGAAACGTAGCGCGCGGATGCAGACTGATCTTCTTTAATGTTGCGTTCTTGCGCCCAACGATCGAGCGCATCCGGCTCGGAAGCGGAGCCAGGAATATACTTCACATACTGGTCGGCGCCGCTGATGTCGGTGCGTTCGCCCGCGTTCACAGGGTACGTCTGTCCGCCAGCGGCCACTTCACCGTTGCCACGAATTACGGTCACGGTGGTGTAGTCGCCGTTCTCGTTCACATCCACGCGGAAAGCGCCCGCTTCTCGGACGGTGAACGCCAGATTCGGAGTATCAATTTCGTATGTTTCGCCCTGGCGAAGTTCGCGCACGCGGAAATTCACGTGGCCTTCGGCCAGCCGCATCTGAATCACATTCTGATCGAGGTTCAGAAAAGAGAGCGCGGTCATGCTGCCCAAATGAATCGAGGCCTGGCCGGCCTGAAGTTCCGCGCGCGAATCCTTGTCCGTCCAAAGTTTGTCGCCGATAGTTACCGGGCGGTTCCTTGCCGCCGAGCCCCATTCGCCGGTGCCGCCCGGCTGCATGGAGACTGAGCCGTCAATATAGCTCATGCGTGCTACCCGCGATGGCGGGTCTTGAGTGTCATCGGCGCTGGGTTCCATACCGGCGTTATCCTGCGGGGTGACGTTGGCGAGGTTCTCCTGTGCCTGCGCCCGGATAACTGGGGTTACCAGGAACAGCAAACCGGCCAATGTAAGGAACAGTGCGATAAGGCGTTTGCCGGTCAGATTGGGTTTCATAACTCATTTCCCCTAGACTGCGGTCCGAATTGGGATGCGGACTAAAGAACCGTCAGTAGTATGACGCTTGGCGGCTTCTTGTTGGGTATAAACCCGTGAGGGGAAGAATAGTTGCACTGGGAGGGGGCGGGAGTCTCACCCTGAAACAGTACTAGTACGGAAGGAGCCTTGTCCGGAATCTGGCCTATCGTACAGCACCCGTTAACCTTGCCCTTCCCTAGACTATCTAGGAATCGTGACTTGAAGGCGCTCAAGCGCTCTGGGAGAATGGCATGCAAATGAAGAAAGCATTACTTGCTCTGGGGATGTGTGCGTCGGTTTTTGCGCTTTCGTCAGCAGCGCAAACCTGGAGGCAAGTTGGCCCTCCAGGGGGCACAGTCATTTCTCTGGCGGCGGACCCCAACGACATTAGCAAACTCTTTTTGGGCACGGCAGACGGGCACGTCTTCGCCTCGAATGACGAAGGCGGGCACTGGCAACTGATCAGCCGCATCGGCACAGGGCAGGACGATGTGATTACTCACATCATCGTGGATCGCCGGAACGCCAAGCACCTCTATGCCAGCACGTGGTCGCTCTATTCTGGTGGCGGCGGCGTTTACAAGAGTGACGACGGCGGACGCAGTTGGAACATCATCGGCCTGCCACACGAGACGGTTCGCGCTCTCGCCCAGTCGCCGAACAATCCGAAGCTTTTCCTGGCCGGCTCACTTACCGGCGTATACCGTTCCAAAGATGATGGCGCAAGCTGGGAACGCATTACCCCGGCGAAGCATGACGACCTGCGGAATTTTGACTCCGTGGCGTTCGACCCGAAGGACGACAACATCATTTACGCCGGAACCTACCACTTGCCCTGGAAGACTTCGAATGGCGGCAAAGACTGGTTCCCGGTGGTGAAGGGCATGGTCGATGACTCTGACGTGATGAGCATCATCGTGGATCCGGCAAACCCGGACAACGTCCACGCGACAGCCTGCTCCGGCATTTACCACAGCACGAACGGTGGAACGCAGTGGGTGAAATATCAGGGCATCCCGAACGAGTTCCGCCGAACCCAACTGATCCGCATGGATCCCACGAACGAAACTGTTCTCTTTGCCGGAACCACCAGCGGTTTGTGGAAGACGGTAAATGACAAGGATTTCAAGCGCGTCTCTCCGGGCAACTGGATCATCAATGCGCTAATCATTGATCCGAAGAATACACAGAAGCTGATTATCGGCACGGAGCGCGAAGGCGTGCAGATCAGCACCGACGGCGGCAACACATTTACGGCCGCCAACACGGGTTTCCATCACCAGCACATTGCGGACGTTGCGATGGACCGCGAACATCCGGAACGCGCGCTGGTGGAATTGACCTTTGACAATGACGCATTCCTTGCAACGCATGATGGCGGCAATAGTTGGGCGACGCTTGGCCCGGGCCTGAAGCGCACGCAAACGCGCCACGTCTATGCCACTCCGAGCGGCTGGTGGGCTTCGCTGACCACCGGCGGATGGATGAAGTATGACGAAGCCGCACACAAGTGGTCGCGCACGGGTCTGTATGTTCCAGACTCAGCCGCCTCCGCTTCTGCCGCGACCAAGGGCAAGAAGGGCGCAAACTCCAAGAGCAAGGCTCCCGCGGCGCGCACGTCCACGCCGCAACTCGCCGCATTCCTCGTCAATGACATGTCTTTCGGCAAGGATACCTGGTTTGCCGCCACCGCCGGTGGCGTGCTCTCCTCCAAGGATCAAGGCGCAACGTGGAAGGCCGCCAGCAAGGATCCGCTGGTTCGAAAGCCCGCGCAGTCCGTGGAAGTTTCCACGGATGGCAATCAGGTGTGGGCGATCGCAGAACGGAACATCGTCTACTCCGCCAACAAGGGCGAAACCTGGGATGCCAAGGAACTTGCCTTCGCTTTGGCGGGAAACCTTAAGCTGCACCGCCTCGACGACTCGACCTTGTTCATCACCACCAACATGGGTCTCTATGCCTCGCACGATGCAGGCCGCAACTGGAACCGCCAGGAAGTACGCGACCTTTCGTTCCAGTCGGTTGCCGGCTCGGGCAATGCTCTGCTGGTTGCTCTCCAGAAGCGTGGGTTGATTGCCTCCTTTGACGGCGGCAAGACCTGGCAGCACATGGAAGATCAACTGTCGCAGGGTTACTTCCCTGTCGTCGGCACGCGCCGCGATGGCTCGGTTGTGGCGGTTTCCGCGACCGAAGGCATCCTGAACCTTGACCCGAATGCCAAGTCTGCAAGCACCAGCAGCGGCTCGGGCATGCGCTAGTCACAAACCTTAGTTCCCTGCTGTTTTCGAGGGTGTCCGGAAAATCCCGGGCGCCCTTTTCTTTGGAATATCGTGCGGCGTGCAACCGGCAGCAATAAGACGTGTCCACTTGAAAGTGGCCGCTACGGGTGGCCGGGGAATTTTGGCGACTGTTTTCTTGTTTACGAACTTGGAGGGGGAGTTCCTCAGCGGGCGCGGTGGTTGCCACCGATTTGGTAGCCTACGCCGCGAACCGTGCGGATCAGCGGGTTGTCCGCGCCGGAATCAATTTTGCGCCGCAGGTAATTGATGTACACGTCCACGACGTTGGTGATGGAATCGCCGTGAATGCGCCAGACTCCTTCGATGATTGCCGCGCGCGTGGCGGGATGCCCGGGATTCCGCAACAGGAATTCCAGCAGTGCATATTCCTTGGGACTTAACTCGACCTCGCGGCCGGCCCGCCGCACTTCGTGCGAAACGCGGTTCACTTCCAAATCCTCCAGCTGAAATACCTCACGCGAAGGCCGGTTGCGGCGCCGCAAAACCGCGCGGATTCGCGCCGCAAGCTCCGACCACGCGAAGGGTTTCATGATAATGTCGTCGGCGCCCGCGTCGAGGCCCTTGATGCGTTCTTCCACCGAACTGCCGGAGGAAAGCAGTACCACCGGTGCTTCCGGCCAGCGGGTCTGCAACTGGCGCAAGTAATCGGTGCCGGGCACTCCAGGCAGATTCATATCCAGCAGGATCAGATCGAAGAGGCTCTTCTCGCCAAATTTCGAAATCTGGTCTCCCGTGGAGGCGAGTTGTACGGCAAAGTGTTCCTGCTGGAGCCGGGTCTGGAGGAATTCCGCCAGAGACGAATCGGCTTCAGCGACAAGAAGGCGCATGGTCGCTCACTCAGGACAAATTTCTGGAAGGGGGTAAAGCCAGTCTGCTCCCGGCTGACGGAACTGTCAACTGACGCTTTCGAAAACGCAGCGGATTGATTACTGCCGCGCCGGAGTGGGCGACTGCTCCTTCTTTCAGGTCGTGGACATCCCCAAGGGCATGCACGGCATAATTCCCAAGCCGATTTTCGTGAAAAAGTCACTATTTACAACCTGGTGTGGGCGAAGAAACCCGGGCAGCTCCCTATCGGGCTGCCCGGCCAGAAACGCAAGGCTCGATGAAGCTGAAAATGGGGAGAGGTCAGTAGCCCGGATTTTGTTGTTGCGCCTGGCGATCTGGTGCGATGGCATCCGCCATGCGGAACACGGCCGCGAGCAATTCGATGACCACGCGGCAGTAGAGAAACCAGACGAAATATCCGCCGAGGGCAGCCAGCAGCGCGAGCAGCCCTTGGACCGGGGCTTGCTGAAACGCCGTGACGACCCAGGCAACTCCCGCGATGAGTCCAACGAGGAGATGCAGGGCGTACAAGAATCTCAGCATCTTCGGGGTCGCATATACGCGAAAGGAAAAATCCATCAATCCTTCCCACATTCCCTTTGCTTCGGGCATTCGTGCCTCCTTAAATTAGGCTGGAAATTAGATTATAGAGAACAACCACGGTTCGGGCCAAAAATTAGTGCGGGTTGAGCGAGACGGTTCATATTCCTTCAAGAACGGCTTTGACGCGGAGATACAGTTCGAGGGCGATCGTCGCGCTATTTTTTTTGCGCGGTGCTCTCGCGGACGACCAATTCGGGCTCAAGCACTATTTCTTTGGGATAGTCAGCGCCGGTGGGAGCAGTTATGCGCTTGAGCAGGGTTTCTGCCGCCACAACGCCCATCTGGCGAAGTGGTTGCCGCACCGTCGTGAGACTCGGATTGTGGAACGCGGCGCCTTGAATGTCGTCCCAACCGATCACGGAGACATCTTCCGGCACGCGCCTGCCCGTTTCGCGAAGAGCTTTAATCGCACCCATGGCGGAGATGTCGTTGAAGGCAAACAACGCCGTGAATTGCGGATCACCTTCCAGCAACTTCCGTGTGACTCGATGGCCTACCTCGGGAGAAGGAGAATCGCTATCCAGTTGAACGGTGAGTTTTTCATCGATGTCAATTCCGAGTTCCCGGGCCACCGAAAGAATTGCCTGCCAACGAGTCTCCGTATCCGAACTGAAATCCTGGCCCTTGATCAGCGCTATTCGCCGATGTCCCAGGTGATACAGGTGTTCGAGGGCGAGGTGCGCGCCGAGATTGTGGTCAAGGACTATGTTCGTGACTCCCTTGACGTGACGATGGCCGGAGATCGACACGGCGGGAATGTCGCAATTGCCGCCGTAAACAGTGTCCACGGCAATGATCCCTTCCGCCGCACGTTGCCGGAGGAGGTGTGGGTATTCCGCGATCAAATCCTTGTGGTGACGGTGGCTCACCACAAAATAGAAGTAGCCTTCCTGAATAAGGAGGTCTTCAACGCCGGATAGAACCATCGCGGAGTAGCCTTCGCTGATTTCCGGCACCATCACGCCGATGGTGAAGCTCCTCTTTTGCCGGAGAGAGCGGGCCATGAGATTCGGACGGTATTTGAACTTGCGCGCCGCGGCCCAGATACGCTCCTGGGTAACGTGAGGGATGGACTTGGCGCCTGGCGATCGGTTGATCACCAACGAAATGGTAGCCGTGGAGAGGCCCAGGTGTCCGGCAAGAGCCTTCATACTGATCGAGCCACCTGAAGGCTCTCCGGAAATATCCGGCGGCGGATTCTTTGGGCGGGTCATAGAGGTCGACGTGTCGTAGTCTGACATAATGGGGCGTATCGAACAACATAATCACGCTCCAAAAGCCCGGCTGCGGGCGGGGAATAATATGGTAGAATCCACCTGCTAAATCGATTTATCACATGGCTTTCGGATTACCGGTCTGCGGTCCTTTTTTCAGGGCCGAGTAGCCACGGTCCGCCAAGTTTGAAGGCCATGAACCCAGTAGAAGTTGGACGGCTGTTCGGAGGTATGTCCGGGATGAACGATAATCTGGCACCTGCCGCAGGAGATGGACTCATCATCCCTGCCGATTTCGCCGCAAGCAATTTCATATTCCGCTGAGGATTCTGCTCCATGCTCTGGAATTCATGTCAACAGCGTCTCAAGTCAGCTGGCTTCCTAGCGTTTCTATTCGGCTTTGCAAGTTTTGGACAATCCGCGACGCTGCTGGCTCAGGCCCCCGGACCAACCGGCCATCCCGGTGCCCTCACTCGCTCATCCCTGACGGATCCCGCCATTGAGAAGCGCGTCGAAGCTCTGTTGAAGCAGATGACGCTCGAGGAAAAAGTCGGGCAACTGGCGCAGTATTCCTCCGGCGCACCTACCGGCCCGAGCGCCGGCAACGTGGACTATCCCAACATGATTGCCCGGGGAGAGGTCGGTTCGCTTTTCAATCTGGATAGCGCGCGCGCCGCAAACCAGTACCAACATATCGCCCTGGAAAAATCCCGGCTGCGGATTCCGCTGCTTTTTGGCCTTGATGTGATTCATGGTTATCGAACCACGTTTCCGGTACCTCTGGCGCTGGCCTCCACCTGGGACCCATCCATCGTCGAAAAGGCGGCGCGGATTGCCGCCCAGGAATCTTCGGCAGCCGGCGTGCGTTGGGCATTTTCTCCGATGGTAGACATCGCGCGAGACCCGCGGTGGGGCCGCATCGTGGAAGGAGCCGGTGAAGATCCTTACCTGGGTAGCGTGATGGCGCGCGCTTATGTCCGGGGATACCAGGGCAGAAGCCTGAGCGATAAAGAGAGCATCGCGGCCTGCGTCAAGCATTTCGTCGGATACGGCGCCGTGGAAGGCGGGCGCGACTATAACACCGCTGAGATCTCCGAACACACGCTCCGGGAAGTTTATCTTCCGCCATTCTACGCGGCCATTCGAGAAGGCAGCGCTTCTGTGATGAGCTCGTTCAACACGATCAACGGATTGCCAGCTACTGCGAATCCCTTCACCTTGAGCCAGATTCTGCGCGAAGAGTGGGAGTTCCCTGGCCTGGTGGTGAGCGATTGGACCTCCGTCGGTGAAATTGTTGAGCACGGCATCGCGCTAGACAAAGCCCAGGCCGCGCAAAAAGCGATGAACGCCGGCGTTGACATGGACATGGTGAGCGATTCCTACCATCAACACCTGGTCGAACTTGTGAAGACCGGCAAAGTTTCTCAAGCCCGGCTTGACGCGGCTGTGCGGGATGTTCTTCGCGTGAAATTTGCATTGGGACTTTTCGAAGATCCCTTCACGGACGACTCGCGCGAAAATCAGGGGGCGCTTCCCAAGGAACGTGTGGAGGCTGCGCGGCAAGCGGCCGAACGCTCTTTCGTCCTGCTGAAAAACTCCGTGGCGGGTTCCCGACCGATCTTGCCGCTCACCAGCGAATCCGGAACGATTGCTTTGATCGGGCCGCTCGCGGATGACGCAAGAAATATGCTCGGCCCGTGGGCCGGGCGCGGGCGCCCGGAAGATGTGGTGACTCTCAAAACTGCGCTGGAGCAAAGAGTCGGCACCGATAAAATCCGGTTCGCAAAGGGTGGAGAACTCCAGACTGCCGACGACGCGGAGATTCAAAAAGCGATTGAGACGGCCCAAAAGGCGGATGTAGTTCTTCTCGCCCTGGGCGAGCAAGCCGACACGCAATCGGGAGAGGCGGCTTCGCGCGCGTATCTCAATTTGCCCGGGCGGCAGGAGGAATTGCTGGAAAAGGTTACCGCCACGGGAAAACCCGTGGTGCTTTTGCTTTTCAGCGGAAGACCGCTGACGCTTCCCTGGGCGTTTGAACATGTTCCCGCGGTCTTGGCCGTGTGGTTTCCCGGAATTCAAGCCGGCCCGGCGATCATGCGGGTTCTTTTCGGCGATGTTCCGCCAAGCGGGAAGCTGGTGGTCAGCTGGCCGCGAACGATCGGACAGATCCCGGTTTATTACAACGCTCTCAACACCGGCCGACCGCCGGAGAATACGGATCTGATGCATCCACCACTAAACTCGGTGGAAAAATATCTTTCACGTTACATTGATGAGCAGAACGTACCGCAATTTCCCTTCGGCTTTGGGCTTTCTTACTCGTCGCTCGAGTATTCCCAGACGCATGTGGATTCGGCAAAGCTGAGCGCATCGGCTTTAAACGCAAATCTGCGTGGTGGGGCAGCGGACGACGCGCCGCGCGCAACCGCCAGCGCGATCGTGAAGAATACGGGAAGCCGCGCCGTGGATGAGGTCATCCAATTGTATGTCCGGCTGACGGGAACCAGCATGGAAGAGCCTGTTCGCAAGCTCGTGGGCTTCAAACGGATTTCCCTTGCTCCCGGCGAGAGGCAGACGGTGAGTTTCCCGCTTGGCGCTGAAGCTTTTTCTTTGTGGGATATCCAGAATAATCTAAGAGTGGAACCCAGCCACGTCCAACTCTGGATCAGCCCGGATTCCTCTCGCGGGCTGCCAGCAGAATTGGAAATCGTCGAATAGCGAGGTACTTCTTTAGTGAAAATCCAAGAACCAAAACGCAGAGAATGGCTGCGCTTGTGCGGGGGCTACCTTTCGCTGGCGCCGTTTGCTTCCCTGTTGAGTTGTAATAGTGGTTCGCAGAGCTCCCAGAGTTCCACGGGCACGCCATTCCAGGGGACTGATGCGCAATTGCTGGATGATCTGCAGCGAAGTTCTTTTCAGTTTTTCTGGAATGAAACCAATCCCGCCACCGGACAGGTGAAAGACCGCGCTTTTCTGAACGGCAACGACACACGGACGATGTCCAGTATTGCCGCGACCGGTTTTGGCCTGACCGCGCTGTGCATCGGTGATTCCCGCGGTTATGCCAAGACTTCGGACATCGTCACGCGAATGCGCAACACGCTGCAGTTCATCTACCAGCAGATGCCCAACGTTCACGGTTTCTACTATCACTTCGTGGACATGAACACCGGGCAGCGCTGGGCCCAATGCGAGCTTTCCTCCATCGACACTTCCCTACTGCTCTGCGGCGTGCTTACGGCGCGCCAGTATTTTCAGGACGCGATGATTCAGGATCTGGCGACGAAAATTTATGCGCAGGTGGACTGGCCCTGGATGATGAACGGAGGCCCCACATTTTCGATGGGCTGGACGCCGGAATCCGGCTTTTTGGCCGCCCGCTGGGAGCACTATTGCGAATTGATGATGATCTATCTGCTGGGGATCGGCTCCACAACCAATCCGGTTCCCGCGGATTGCTGGAACGCGTGGACGCGCCCGACTATTACGTATCAAGGTCTCACGTACATTTCAGGCGACGACCCGCTCTTCACGCACCAGTATTCCCATGCGTGGTTCGATTTCCGGAATAAGAAGGATGCGTACGCAAATTATTTTGATAATTCGATTACAGCGACAAAGGCGCACAAGCTGTTCTGCCTGTCACTCAAGTCGCAGTTCGGCGATTATTCGGACGACCTTTGGGGAATTTCGGCATCGGACTATGCGAAGGGATATACGGCCTGGGGCGGCCCGCCGCCGCAGGGGCCGATTGACGGCAGTGTAGTGCCTTGCGCAACGGGAGGGTCGCTGCCTTTTTTGTACACCGACTGCATTCGCGTGTTGCGCACGATCCGCGGCGCTTACGGAACCAAAGCCTGGGGCAAATACAGTTACGTTGACGCCTTCAACCCGCTGACCGGCTGGTACGACACCGACGTGCTGGGCATCGACCTCGGCATCACGATGGTAATGGCCGAAAATTGTCGCACCGGCCTGGTGTGGAACACGTTCATGAAAAATCCCGAAGCCCAATCAGCAATGCAAAAAGTCGGCTTTCAGCCAGCTTGAGCGACTACTTTCGGAATTCTGGCGATCAGGCCCAATCCAGAATCAACTTTGCTGGACAGGCGCCCGGAGTCGCCGCACCCCTGCTCAGATTTCAAATCAGAAGCTCAGCCGCAATTGGAATTCAATGACACGGCCTGAGAGGCCATCCAGCGGCCGGCCGAACTGACCGCTATTAGTGATGTCTGTAGGAGAGGTCGCTGGCGCCATGGTCTCCAGGTTAAGAATGTTGAGGGCGTTAAAGAAGTTGCTCCGGAACTCCAACTTGGCGCTTTCACCGAGCACGCGTGAGTTCGGCAAGGCAAAATTCTTGCCGAACGACATATCAAGCTGAGTATATCCGGGCCCTGAGAAAATGTTGCGGCAGCGGCAGCCGGGGCCAAAGGTTGTCGGCGGAATCACGGTCGCGCCTGGAAAACTCGCGGCGGGATTCGGGAAAACACCATTCTGCCACTGTTGCTTGGAAGGACTCGAAATCATGCCGCCCGTGTATACCTGCGGCATATCGGGGCAATATCCATCACCATTCCGGTCACGGGTCGGATCGCAAGCACCAATGAGGGCCGTGAAGGGCAAGCCGGTGTGCTTCACCAGTACTCCGCCGAGCGTCCATCCCCCGGCAATGGTGCCCAGCAAATCTTTGCGGTTGCGAAAGATCGGCAACTCCCAGTAGCCAGACACTCCTAGGTTATGGCGGACATCGTAGTCGGAATTTCCCTTATTGATGGATTGCGTGAATGGATCGGTCTGTTGGAAGCCGATTTCATAGGAACTGGTGTCAATGGAGTGGCTGAACTGGTATAGCACCGACCCGGAAAACCCGTGTGTGAATCGGTGCGAGACTTGGACGATCAAGGCGTCGAAGCTGGCATTCACATCCGGGAGTGGCACGAACACTCTGCCGAATCGGTTGTTGCCAACCACGATGGGCGCCGGGCAAGCAGGATTGGTGGGACCACAGGGAACGCCGTCTGGACTGGCGCCCTGGACTCCGTCCACGTTGTGGTCAAAGGTGTCGCCAGGTTGGAAACGATTCAGGTCGATCGTGCGATAGAGTTTCCGGCTGCGGCTGCCTTGGTAGCCAACACTGACCTGATAACCAGAAACAGGTTCGTATTGGGTTTGAAGAGAAAACACATAAACATAGGGGATCGGTTCGTCGGGCCGCGCGCCGAAGATGTCAACTTTGGTAATCGATGAACAAGCAGCGTTGGAACACAGTGCTCCGTCTGGGGCTACCCCAAACGAAAAATTAGGATTGGGAGCATAGCTGTTGGCGCTGGTGCTGGAGCCTATTCCATAAAGTATCCCCGACCCCGGAGGAGGACCGTTGATTTTTCCGGGGTCAAAGTAGCAGCAGGCGCTCGCCTGAGCGAAGTAAGGAGTGTTCTGCCGGATGTTGCTGAATATCGTGTCGTACGGCCGGTCGTAAAGAATGCCGAAGCCTCCGCGAATCACGGGCGCATGGCCCCAAACTTTGGGACTCCACGCAAAGCCAACGCGCGGCCCGAAGTTGTTCTTATCCGGATTGTAAAGCTGGCTCACCTTCTGCACGGACCCGTTCACAAAACCCTGTGAACCAAAAATGTAATTGCTCATCAGCCCGTTCTTTTCCGTGATCGGGGGGAAATATTCCCAGCGAAGACCAAGATTCACCGTCAGGTTCGGAAGAATTTTCCAGTCATCCTGGACAAAGAGCGCGTATGACGAAGTGCGGAAATATCGCTGCCCGTTGGGCTGACCGCCGGTTGTGGGGTCCACCGCCAAACCTTCAAAGAAACAGCAGGCGTCATTGGCAAAGTTGAGCAGTCCCCGGAATTGATAATTGGGGCGTTCGAAGCCCGGCTCGTCGTCGTTGTTCTGCTCCTTAGTAAATTCGAAGCCAAATTTGAGGGCGTGCGTTCTGTGCACCCAGTTGAGCGTGTCACGAAATCCGAAAGTGTTCTCCGCCAGATTGCCCGGAGTCGTTCCGGACTGGGGAATGCCCATGATCGTGCCCGGGTCACCCAACCCACTGGCGTCGAAGTCGAACAAACGGATCTGTGGGATGCCATAGTTCGTCTGGCCGGTCGCCTGATTCTGGTTGAAAGCAAATCTCGTGAAGTTGCCTCGCACCTCATTGACCAGCACCGGAGTAATCGTCCGGGTCCAGCCAAGTGTCCCGACATAGTTTTTGGGAGCTAGCCCGACATCTTGGATTGGCCTGTTCCCGCCGTTCACGTTGTTGAGGTTGACGATGTAGGTGCTCCCAAAGAATTGGTTGGCTCCCATCGTGTAATCAACACGCGCGTTGTACTGATTTCCACTCGTGGAGTTCGGCACGCGTGTGTCGAAGACGCCCCAGTCTGGAATTCCGTCGGGGCCGTTGCCGATGGCTGAGCCGATGCAGGACACCGGCGGGGCAGGCGGCGGGGGCGACGGAGGGCAAGGCTGATACCACGTTCCGAGGGAGTGAAAATTCGGATCGGTGGGATTCGTGATCAGTGAGCAGCAATCTGTCTGAGAGACCGTGGTGCTGATTCGCGGCGCTATTCCGGGCGTTTGGAAGATCTTCGCAGCGATGCTGCTGGGGTTCACGTTGATTACGTATTGTTCGAATGCCGGAGTATCCAACTTCACGTCGCGATTCGTTACAGTATTAGCCAGCCGGAGTCCTTCATACGAGAAAAAGAAAAACAGCTTATTCTTTACGATCGGGCCGCCGATGCTTCCCGCAAAATCACGATATTTCTGATCATTCCGTGTGGGGCAGTGCTGGTAGGTTACGTTGCCTGCCAAGTCAGGGCAAGCGTGCGGGGTTACCGTAACATTGTTTGCACCGTAGAATTTGTTGAACGCGTTCAGGCCTTTGTCATTGAATTTGATCAGGCCGCTTCCGTGGAAGTTGTTTGTTCCGCCCTTGGTGATCACTTCCACCTGCGCTCCAGAATTGCGCCCCTGCTCCGCACTGAAGCTTGCCGAGGTCACGACCAACTCTTGTACAGATTCCTGATTGGGTGTGATGACCGCAGCGCCGCCGTTACTCAAGCTGTTGATACTGACTCCATCCAAGGTGTAATTGTTGGCGCTCACCCGCTGGCCGTTGGACACAATCTGCACTTGATTCTCAGCCTGGAAAATAGAGTTATTTGACCCACCCGGTCCGACCTGCTGAGGTAACGCAAAGGAATTTCCGCCGCCTTGTCGCGCGTTATCGCCGAATACGCCGGGGGCTAGATGGATCAGTTCATAAGGGTCTCTGCCGAACTGGGGCAGCGAGAGAACTTCCTGCGATCCAATCGTGGTGTTAATGCTGGCGTTTTCCGTCTGTAGCCCACTGGCCGTGGCTGTCACCGTCACGCTTTCCGCTACGTTCCCAACAGTGAGCGCGACATCAAACCCTCGGGGTTGTTCCGCTTCAACGTAGACATCTCTGGCCACGAATTGCTTGAAGCCGCTGACGGAGACGGTAACCGTATAAAGTCCGGGAGGTAGCTCATTGATTCGATAGAAACCTTGATCGCTCGCCACGGTGTCGCGGCTGACGCCTGTCTCTTGATTGGTCAGGGTCACCTTTGCCCCGGAAATCGCGCTCCCCTGAGGATCTGTCACCGTGCCCTGGATGCTGGCCTTGAATTGTGCGCTGGCGCAAACAGCGAAGATTGATGCGCATGCCAGTACTAGAATCGCCCGAATAGACAGTTTGAAAAAGCTCATGCTCTTTCCTCCACCTGCACTGGTTTTTCGGATGCTGCACCACACCCGCTAGTAAATCGGTTGAGCGACGATTGGCGCGAGTATATGTATCTATTTCTTGGATGTCAATCATCGATTCTCCGGGGGCGCCCGGGCGCGGCACCGGCGCTCGAAGGCCCACCCGTCTGACCTCCGGGCCGGACGCCGTTCCGAGGGCCACGATACGCATTGCGATTTCCACTTCTGCCGGCCGCACGGCGGGTCTACTTTCGATTGTCTTTTCTTGAACCGGGGAGAATCGGAAAGCACCAAAGGTTCACCCGAGCGGAGTTGCAGACGGGGGAAACACGACCCGCCTGAGTCAAATCAGGATCCGCCGTCGATGGCAAGCAGGCAAATGAATATGGACAAGGGGGAGAAGCAAATTTATGGAGCGGGCGATGGGAATCGAACAAATCCGAATGAACCAAACAAAGGCGTTACCACCCGTTCCACAGTTCAATTGGAGTCAAATGGAGTCAAGTCAAGTTGTTCGGTAAACGAGCATCGTTTTCAGTGCGACTCAAACGTCAGGATAACCGGAGAAGTGGAGGCTAGTACCCACATGGACGGTTAGCGCGTTAATCAGATGGGATGAGAAGGCCGGTCTCCGCGGGATGCGATACGCTCCCAATGTTCGACGTGCTCGAGGCACAAAGAAAAGGAGACCGGCGATGAAGAAGATTAGCACTGTGCACGCATTTGGGAGTGAAATTTTCAAGGAGCAAAAGCTGACGATCGGCGTGGAT